>Ga0247758_1000339_pt1 | contig 41547 bp, 35 predicted proteins | sample UWRJL156409C4_FD_180950 | JGI IMG/M metagenome (GOLD analysis project Ga0247758, IMG submission 180950) | Plant litter microbial communities from Arlington Agricultural Research Station in Wisconsin, United States - UWRJ-L156-409C-4 | ecosystem: Environmental > Terrestrial > Plant litter >...
TCCTCTCGGTGATCGGCGTCGGCGCCCTCGTCCTCGCCATCAACTTCGCCGCGGTGCCCGACGAGGGCGTGCTCGCCGCCGGCCTCGGGGCCCTGACGCTCGTGGCGATCGGCGGCTTCCTGTGGCGCCAGCGCCGCGCCCGCTTCCCGCTCTACGACCTGGACGTCGCGGGCCGCCGGGTGTTCTGGGTCGCCGCGGCCGCCGGGATCATCGTCTTCGGCTCGCTCATGGCCGCGATGTTCGTCGGCCAGCAGTTCCTGCAGAACGTGCTGGGCTACAGCACGCTGGAGGCCGGTGCGACCATCCTGCCCGCCGCCGTCGGCATGATCATCGTGGCGCCCCGCTCCGCCAAGCTCATCGAGACCCACGGCTCCCGTTTCACGCTGCTCGTCGGCTACCTGTTCTGCCTCGCCGGCTTCCTGGTCATGCTCGTGCTGTGGAAGGACGGCGTCGGCGTGGTCGGGGTACTCGTCCCCTACGCGCTGGTCGGCATCGGCGTGGGCTTCGCGGGCACGCCCGCCTCCCACGCCCTCACCGGCTCGGTCCCCGTGCGCAAGGCCGGCATGGCCTCCGGCACCGCCGACCTGCAGCGCGACCTGGGCGGCGCGGTCATGCAGTCGGTGCTCGGCGCGCTGCTGACGGCCGGGTACGCGGCCTCGTTCGCCAAGGCGATCGGGAACGCACCCGACGGCGACCAGGTGTCGACCAGCGTGCAGACCGAGCTGGAGAACTCGTTCTCCAGCGCCGCAGCCACCGCCGAGAAGTATCCCCAGTACGCCGACCAGATCGTCGCGGCGGCCAAGGCGTCGTTCGTGGACGGGCAGAGCTGGGCGTACCTGGCCGGGGTGATCGCCATCGTCGGCGGCCTGCTGCTGGTGGCGTTCTGCTTCCCCAAGCGCGACCGCGAGAACGAGCTGCTGGCCGAGTACCAGGCCCAGGACGAGGCCGTCGCGCGTGCCGAGGCGGCCGCCGCCGCCCGTCCCGCCGCCCCCGCCGCCGGCTAGGAGAGAATCCCCGCCGTGCTCGGACAGCTCATCCCGCTGGCGGTCCTGTCGGCGATCACCAGCCCGACCGCGGTGGCGGCCGTGCTGGTCATCCTCACCCGGCAGCGTGCGTTCGCGCTGCTCACCGCCTACACGGTGGCCAGCGTGGCCGCGTCGGTCGCGGTCGGCATCGCGATCGTCCTCCTGCTCGGGGAGGCCGGCACGTTCGACCCCAAGCACGGCGCCGAGGCCAACCACGTCCTCGACGTCGCGATGGGCCTGATCATCCTGCTCAGCACCGCGTGGATCGTGTCGGCCAAGTCCGCGCGGATCCGCGCCCTGGCCCTGGAGAAGCACGAGGAGCACAAGGCGCGCAAGGCGGCCAAACCCCACAAGCCCAGCCGCACCGCCGAGATGCTGGCCAAGGGCTCGGTCGGCGCGGTCGCCGTGCTCGGCGTCGCGATGCACATGCCCGGCCTCATGTACCTCGTCGCGCTGGCCGACATCGCCCATGCGGACCTCGAGGTCGTCGAGGCGCTGATCGTCCTGCTGATCTTCAACCTGATCATGCTGCTGCCGATCGAGTTGCCCCTGCTCGCCTACGGCTTCCGGCCCGAATGGACCGAGCGCACGCTCAAGCGCATGAACGCGTACGTCCACACGCACGAGCGTGCACTGCTCCTGTGGGCCGCGGTGATCGCGGGCGGCTACCTCATCGTGGCCGGCGTGATCGGACTGCTGGGCGGGAGCTAGCCTGTGCCGATGGACGACGAGCGCGCGGGGAAGAGCAGCGACTGGCAATCCGGGCTGATCGTCGTCGGGGTGCTGGCGGCGATCATGTGGATCGTCGAGCTCTTCGACCAGATCTCCGGGGACGACCTGGACCAGTACGGGATCCAGCCCCGCGACGTGGACAGCCTGCCGGGGATCGTCGCCGCGCCGTTCCTGCACGCCGGCTTCGACCACCTGATCGGCAACACCATCCCCTTCCTGATCCTCGGGGCGATCATCGCCCTCGGCGGCGCGACCCGCGTGCTGCTGACCACCGCGATCATCATCCTGGTGGCCGGCCTGGGCACCTGGCTCATCGGCCCCGCCCACTCCGTCCACGTCGGGGCCAGCGGCGTCGTCTTCGGCTACGCCGGCTACGTCATCGCCCGCGGCGTGTTCAGCCGCAGCCTGCTCGAGCTGGCGATCGGCGCCCTCGTCGTCGTGCTCTACAGCAGCACGCTGCTCAGCGCGCTCGTGCCCACCCAGGGGATCTCCTGGCAGAGCCATCTCTTCGGCGGGATCGGCGGCGTGCTCGCCGCATGGATGCTCGACCGGCGACGCGAGCCGGACCTACCGCTCAGCGCAGGATCTCCACCAGCAGCACCCACGCGTTGACCACCGCACCGATCAGCGCCGCGACCACCCCCGCCAGCACCCAGTAGAGCCCGCCGCCGGCCTCGGCGATCAGGCTCGCCCCCGCGATCGCGAACGGCACCGTGGCCGCCGCCGTCATCGCGCGGTTCGCCAGCCGGCTGCCGCGGGTCCGCTCCGCGGCCTTCTCCGACTGCACGACCAGGCGCCCGATCACGGCCACGGCGACCAGCCCGGTGATCAGGAGCTCCAGCCCGAGCGTGGTGGTGCCCTGCCCGGGCGCCAGGCCGAAGATCGAGACGACCACCGCCCCCAGCAGGAGCAGCACGGTGGCGAGCGCCCGGGCGGGCACGCCGGGGAGCTCGAGGATCCGCTCGATGTTGATGGAGACCGCGACGAACACGAGGCCGGCCAGCGCGGCGCCCGCTCCGGCCACGGCGACGAACAGGTCCGACCACTCCTCGATACGGTAGGCGGGATCCAGCATCGCGGACAGGTGCGCGGCGCCGCTCAGACGCTGGCGGTCGTCGGCTCGGGGGGCTTCTGCTTGGCGACCATGCGCCACGTCAGCCAGAAGCCGATCGCGAACAGCGGCACCCCCATCGCGGTGCGGGCCACGCCGAGGGCCACGACCGAGTCGGCCAGGTAGAGCGGGAGCTGGACGGCGAGGCGCAGCAGGAACAGGCCGGCCCACAGCCAGCTCGCCCGCTGGTACTGGCGGAAACGGACCGGATCGTCCCGCCAGCGCATACCCTCGCCCTGCACCTGCCCCACCACGACGCCGATCAGCGGCCGGCGCACGAGCGCCGAGACGATGAACACCGCCGCGTAGCCCACGTTGGCGAGCAGGCCGGGCAGGAAGAAGTTCTTGGCGTCCCCGCTCTTGGCGGCGATGAACGCGGCGAACGCGACGCCGACCAGGCCGGTGATCGCGTGGCGCGGCGTCTGGCGGCGGACCAGCCGGGCGATGGCGAGGACGAGTGCCACGGCCACGGCCACGATCGCCGAGGCGTTGGTGTCGGAGCCGGTGACGGTGTAGGCGATGACGAAGGCCAGCGCCGGCAGCGACGTCTCCAGGATGCCCAGGGGCCCGCCCACCGTCTCCATCAGGTCGGGCGCCTGGGGGCTGGCGAGCTCCTCGGCCTCTTCGTCAGGGATCAGATCGGGGTACTCGGGCATCCCGCCCAGTATCCCTGACGCGGGCCGTCTGCACAGGCGGCCTTCGCGACCGCGCTCGGCGCGCGCTACTCGCTGTCGGTGTTCTCGTTCTCGTACCGCGTCGTGAACGGCTGGCGCACGACCCGGCCGTCGGGGTACGTGACCGTCCGCGTGACGGTGATCGCGAAGTCCCCGCCGTCGACCTTCTCGCGCGGCCCGGCCGTGGCCTTCACCTTGCGGCCCCCGTTGTCGCCGTACAGCGTGACGGTCACGCCCTCGTCGTCGTAGGCGGTGCGGACGAGGATCGGCGCATCGGTGTCGTTCGTCCACTTCAGGTCGATGTCAGGGTAGTTCAGCGTCCCCTCGCGGCCCGGCGGGTAGCGGTCGATGTACAGGCTGTGGGGCTGGTGGGTGTCGAGCTGCAGCCCAGCGAAGTAGGCGGCGTTGTACATCGTGGTGGAGAACTGCGAGACGCCGCCGCCGACCGACGGCTCGATCTTGTTGTCGGCGATGAACGGCGCCTCCACGTAGCCCTTCTCCTTCGTGCGCTCGCCGGTGAGGCCGTTGAGGGAGAACTGCTCGCCGGGCGCGATCTCCGTCCCGTCGATCGTACGCGCCATCTGCTGGATGTTCGTGACGCGGGGCTGGCCGGCGACGTACGGGGTGGTGAACGTGCCGATCTCGGAGTCGACCTTCTCCGCCGCCGCCGTGGTGATCTCCGGCTCGGTCGTCTTCGTGTCCGCGCGGACGGTGTGGGTGCCCTTGCGCACCGCGGACCGGATCGCCTTCTCCAGGTCCGCCTGGTCCAGGGCCCGGCCGGCCTGGGCCTTCTCGGCCACGCTGACGTCCGCCGGCACGGGCGTCCAGGAGACGTCGTCCTTGCCCGCCTCGGCCTTCGGGCCGCGGGCGTCCGCGCTGAGCGTCGCGTCCTTGGCCGGACGATCGACGTGCTCGGCCACCCGCTCGACCAGCGCGGCGAGCTGCTTGTCGTCCACGCCGAGCCGGGCGCTGCGACCGCCCTCGCGGCCCTCCAGGGCCAGCAGCTTGGCCTGCTCGCCGGCACCGAGGACGTACGGCTTCACCCCCGAGGCCGCGAACGTGATGCGCAGCGGGGTCTCCAGGTACTCGGTGGCGTCGTCGGCCAGCTCGGTCAGCCGCCCGGCGGGGACGGCCGGCACCACTTCCAGGGGAACGGCGATCGGCCCGCGCTCGCCGGCGCGCACCTCGGCCTTGATGCGCCGGGCGAGCGCCTCGCGGTCGACCTGCCGGCCGGGCCGGGAGATGCTCGTCGTCACCTTCCGCGTGTCGGGGTCGATCTCCAGCGCGCCCGGGTACGGGTCCTCGTCGACCTGGCCGGCCACCTTGGCCACCGCCCGGGTCAGCAACCGCTCGTCGAACGCGTCGTCCACCGGCACGTCGCGGGAGGAGACGAGGCCGGCCAGCGTGCCCGGGATCCCCGCCAGGATCCCGTCGCGCCCCGCCTGGACCGCGGCGCGGGCCGTGGCGGGCACGTCGACGCTGTAGCCCGCCGACGCGGGGGTCAGGCGGATCGTGTCGCTCCCCGCCTCCAGCCGCAGCCGGCGCTCGGCGCTCAGGACCGGCTCGAGCGTGCGACGGATCTGCCGCGCGTCCTGGCCGGCCAGGCTGCGACCGACGACCTCCGTGCCGGGCAGCGCCTCACCGTCGTGGCTCTGGCGCACGAAGAACGTGACGACGAGCGCCAGGAGCACCACGCCGACGATCCCGAGCACGGCCATCCCCACCGGCCCGAAGGGCAGGCGGCGGGACGAGCGATCGCGCTCGGCGTCGAACGGGCGGGGCGATCGCGGGGGGCGGGGACGGCGGGGCTGGACCTCGGGCATGCGTCAGGACAATCTGCCACACCGGGCGGGCGGGTCCGGGCGATACCCTGCGGGACGATGGTGGTCAACCCCGACGATCGGCGCCGGTTCTTCAAGGAGCTCCTGGCCGAGGCCGCGGAGAACGCGAAGCAGGCGCACGTCACGCTCGGCCCGCTCAGCCCGCTGAACAAGCTGGAGCGCCTGGCCTCGATCGGACTGACCCCGGACGAGCCCGTCGAGGACCGTCCGGCGTGGATGGACCGGGCCACGATCCGCGCGCGGCCGGCCCAGCGGACGTGCTCCCTCGACGACCTCGTACGGCTGGCCGAGACCGAAGGGCTGCACGAGCAGGTCGACGCGGTCCGTGCGCTGGCCCGGCACAGCGTGCGCCTCACCCATCGCGCCCCGGGTGCCTTCGCCCCCTCCGGTCACTCCCGCCTCGGCGGCGAGCCCGACCTCCCCGAGGGCATGCGCTGGCCGACCTGGCAGGGTCTGCAGCTGGAGTTCCTGGGCCAGATCGACCTCGCCGAGGTGTCGTTCCCGGGCGCGTCGGAGCAGCTGCCGGCGACGGGACTGCTGCTCTTCTTCTTCGACGCCGACGGCAGCGCCACCGGTCGCAGCCCCGGGGACGTCGGCGCGGCCCGGGCCATCCTGGTCGACACCCCGCCCGTCCGCGACGACGACTCGCTGGCCGACGACCTCGGCTCCCCCGTCGACCTCACCGTGGAGCTCGTCCTGCCCCGCGTCAAGTCGGCGGCGGTCGCCGCCCTCGGCCTCGCCGCCGAGGAGCGCCAGGCGTGGCGGGCGCTGCGCCTCAGCCTGGCCCGCGCCCAGGGCGTCGGCCCCGACGGGGACGGCACCGCCCTGCCCGCCGTGCACCGCTTCCTGGGCTACGCCGACGAGACGGTGGGCGACATGCCGCTGACCGCCGAGCTCGTCACCCGGGGCTTCGACCTGAGCGGCGACGCCGAGCCCGACGACGAGCCGTCGGCGCAGGACCGGGCCGACGCCGACGCCTCCCGCTGGCGCCTGCTGCTCCAGCTCTCGGTCGACGACGAGCTGGACCCCTGCTGGGCGGACTTCCAGGACCGCCTGTACCTGTGGACGGACGAGCGCACGCTGCAGGACGGCACGCTCGCCCCGGTCATCGGCTTCCCGCGCTAGCGGCTGTCTCGCCCGCGCCCGCCCGTCCCGGCCAGCTCGTGGACCACGTCCGCAGCCTCGGGCGCGCCTCCCGCCGCCTCGATGTCGGCACGCATCGCCGCCAGGGCCCGGGCCGACGTGGGGTCGTCCACCAGCGCCCGGACGGCCGAGCCGATCGACGCCGCCGAGACATCCTGCCGGGGGACGAGGCGGCCGAGGTCCAGCGCTTGGAGCCGGCGCGCGACCACGTGCTGCTCGGCGATCTCCGGCACCGCCACGATCGGCACCCCGCACGACAGCGCCTCCAGCGTGCCGCCCATCCCGCCGTGGGACACGAACGCGGCGGCGTGCCGCAGGATCGCCAGCTGCGGGACCCAGGCGTGGAGCTCCGCGTTGGCCGGGAGCGGACCCAGGTCCTGGGCGTGCACGTGCGGGCCCGTCGCGAGCACGACGTGCCAGTCCGTGTCCGCGAACGCGTCGAGGCACGCACGGAAGGCGCCGGGCCGATCGGTGTAGGCGGACCCGAACGACACCAGCAGCACCGGGCGGCCGCCGTGGCCCGCACCCGCCGGCGGCGACCAGTCGCCCTGGAACGCACGGTCGCCGAGCATCGGCCCGACGAACGTGCACTGCGGCGGAGACGTGTCCGCGCGCGGCTGCAGGGAGCGGGGCACGCAGACCACGCTCCGCCGGGGCGTGAGCAGCTCGGTGAACGTGCCGCCGTAGCCCTCGTCCTCCAGCCACCGCTGCACCGCGTCGGGGAAGCCGGCGTCGAGCGGCGGCTCGGAACCCTCCGCGTCCGCGTCCGCGGTGGCCTCCGCGGCGCCCGGGTCCCACGCGAAGTCCTCCTCCCAGCCGTCGTAGGCCACGAACGTGGGTGACAGCTGCAGCGCCGGGATGCCCCAGCGGTGGGCCAGCACCTGCGCCGGCCACGCGCCGATGTCGTAGACCACGACGTCGGGCCGGTCGCCGTCGTACGCGGCGACGATCTGGGGCAGGACCGCGGCCGCCTCGTCGAGGAAGGCCATCATCTCCCCTCCCGGCGACGTGACCTGGGAGCCGGGCCCGTCCGCCCACGCGGGGGTCGAGACGTACGGGACGACCGTGGCGCCGGCCGCGGCGATCGGGGCCGCGAACGCGGCGTTCATCGCGTACGTGACGCGGTGGCCCCGGGCCACGAGCTCGGAGACGAGCCCCAGCCCGGGGTTGACGTGTCCTGCGGCCGGGATGCTGAAGAACGCGACGTGCAGCGCGCGGGAACGGCCCGTGACGGGCGGAACGGCAACAGACATGGTGATCCTTCCGGAAGGTGGGTTCGACGGCACGCGGCGCGAGGGCACCGCGGCGGGAGACGGCGTGCGTGACGCCGCGGGTGCGAACCGGGAGCTAGAGGAAGGCGTGGAAGACCATCGCCGCCATGCTACCGCGGGCTCAGGCCGGCGTCAGGTCCTTGGGCGCAGAGAGGCGGTCGAGGTCCAGCGCGTTCGGCGGCACCTCGATCTTCACGGGCTGGTCGTAGCGGCTGTACTCCGTCTCGCCGCGCCGGGTCGTCGACTTCGGGTCGCCGCACTCGCGGTCGATGGGTCCGCCCGGCCGGCGGCGGCTCGACTGCGTCTCACGCTGGACGAGCGGCGCGCCCCGGGCGGCGGTGTAGAGCTCGCTCCGGCTGCTGCCCGGCAGCGTCCCGGGGTCGCGCAGGACGACGACCGGCTTGCCGCGCCACCGTCGCTCCCCCTCGTTGGTCACGCCCTTGGCCGTCGAGCCCTTGCGCAGGCACATGGCGATGTGGTCGGGCTGCAACTTGTCCAACGTGTCGCGCAGGCCGACGGCCGCGGCCGACGGGGCCTTCACCCACCGGTTCGCGAGCAGCGCGAGATGCGGGGCGCCCGCTCCGCCGATCTCGTCCCAGTAGGCGCGGTTGGCCTTCATGTAGGTGTCCCCGCCGAGGACGACGACGTCGACCTGCTGGTCGCCGGAGCGCAGCCGCCCGCGGAACCGCCCGTCCGCGGTGACGTCCGCGACGATCGAGGAGGGGCCGTCGTCGTCGACCTGGTCGCTCTCCACGTGGTAGGACCGCACCTTCTCCATGGCGTCGGCGGTGGCCGCCAGCACCTCCCTGGGCGTCTTGCGGGCCAGGCCCGACCGCGGCCCGGTGCCCGACGTGCGGGTGGTCGTCGTGGCCTCGTTCGCGTCGGTGGCGATGCGGCTCAGCGAAGACTCGCCACACGCGGCGAGGGCCAGGCAGGACGCGGCGACGAGGCCGATGACGGCGAGGCGGGGCACCCCTGAACCGTACCGGTGCCCGGGCTCCGCACCGACCGAATCCCCCGACCGCGCCTCCACCCCCGACTCCACCCCACCCCACGATCACGCAGGTATGCGCGTAGTACGCGCATACCTGCGTCACCGTTGGGTGTTCGGTATCCCGCGCTGGGCCAGGACGTAGGCCGCGACGCGGTCCGACGCCTCCGCCAGCCGCCGGAAGTACGTCGAACGGCTGACGTTGAGCTCCAGCATCGCGCGGGCGTGCCCGTCGTGGGCGTCGAGGTAGCCGTGCTCGACCACCGCCCGCTGGAGCCGCTCCGCCGCCGAGTCGCCGAACGCCCCGGCGACCGCCTCACGCAGGGTGGCGCGCACCGCCTCGGCCCGGTCGTCGACCGATCCCGGCGGGGCGAGCGGGCTGGCCGCCAGCGCGACCGGGTCGTGGAACGTCCGCAGCGCCTGGCGCACCGCATCCGGCGAGAGCGACGTGCGCTCGGCGGCCGCGGCCGGCGGCAGCCCCAGCTCCGCGTACACCACGTCGCGCAGGCGGTTGACGATGCCGCCCGGGCCGAAGTCCAGGAAGTAGCAGGCGACGGGCCGCCCGTGGTCGTCCACGTCGAGCCGCGTCACGCGCTCGTAGCCGAAGGCGGTCAGGAACTCCTGCCCTGCGACGTCGTCCTGCGCCACCGTCGCGTAGAGCCAGCGCACCGTCGGCAGGCCGCACCGCATCAGCGTCGCGTAGTTGCCGGTGGCGATCACCGCCGAGGGACCCCGCTCGTCACGCCCGCGATCCAGGTCCGCAGCGTCCCGGAGCATCAGCACGCCCCCGTTCGGCCCGTGGCTCAGCGCATCCGGGAGCCAGGCCCCGAAGATCGGGTCCTCCGCCGCCCATTCCGGCGCGTTGGCCGGATCGAGCCAGATGCCGTAGCCGGCGAGACGATCCTCCGCGTCCCGGACGGCCAGCACCTGGCGCGGCGCCTCGTCGAACCAGCGACGGATGCCCGGCCACCACGGCGCCTCACCGAGATCCAGCGCCTCGGCGACCCGTTCGGCGTCGCCGGGCCGCACGGCGTCCCCCCGGTGGCTGATCGGGGGCGGGGCCAGCCCCCAGCGCAGCTGAGGATCCTGGATCAGCTCGGTCAGGTCCGGCAGCAGCCGCAGCTCGCCCGCCGCCGCCCGGCCGTACACGTGATCGACGATCCGGCGGCGCAGCAGGCGCTCGTGCTCGGGGTCCTGCGCCACCAACGTGCCCCGCACCGCCTTGCGCACCCGGTCGTGGAGCGTCACGCGCGTGCCGACCGGCTCCGCGAAGGACAGGCTGCGCAGCCACGTCTCGGCGTGATCGCCGTCCGTGCCCGGGAGCACGTCCGCGAGCAGGTCCGCGTCGACCGCACGGGCGATCGCCGCCACCGCGATGATCTCCCGGTCCGCACCGTTCAGCTCCTCCCCCGCCAGGCGCTGCAGCAGGGTCGTGGCCAGGAAGCCGTCGGCGTCCAGCCGGTCGAGGTCGGGCAGGTTGCCGGCGACGAGAGCGTCGGTCGCCACGGCGAGGGCCAGGGGCGAACCGGCGGCCCACCTGGTCAGGCGCCGCGCGGCCTCCTCGTCCTGGCAGCCGTGCCGCTCGACCAGCGCTCCCGCGTCCACGTCCGACAGCGGCCGCAGCTCGATCGACCGCACCACCTCCCCCCAGCCGTCCTGCAGCCACGCAGCCTCCGGTGGCCGGCGGCCCGCGATGAGCACCCGCGCCCCCGCAGCCAGGCAGGGCTCCAGCTCCCGGCGCAGCAGCGCCCCGAGCACGGGCACCTGCTCGTAGGTGTCGAACAGCAGGAGCGACGGGCCCGCCTCCCGCATCGCCTCCAGCGCCACGGCGAGCTGCTCCTGGGTGGTCTCCTGCCCGCGCCCGTCGACCCGCCACACCGGCAGTCCCCGGGCCACGGCGCGGCGGCCGACCGCGCGCAGCAGCGTGCTCTTGCCGATGCCGCCCGGTCCGGAGACGAAGACGACGGGGAAGGCGACGTCGTCCTCCAGCAGCTCGTCGAGCCGGGCGAGCTCCCGCGCCCGCCCCACGAACCGCTGCGACTCCCGCCTGTCCAGCACGCCGCCGTGGTCCATGGCCCTGCACCCTACGGCCCGGCGCGGCACATCCGGCCGGCCAGCACGAACCTCCGTACCTCGCGCTCGCTCAGCGAGCACCACGCACGGAGGTTCAGGTGGACCGGTCGCTAGACCGCTTCGGCGTCGCCGGCGTCCGGGGCGGTCAGCGCCACGCGGGCCGCCTCCGTCGAACCGGCGCTCTCGAAGAGCCCGGGCGCGACCAGGTCGATCAGCCGGGCGATGACCCCGTCGGACGTGTAGACCACGGCCGTGCGCAGGCCGGCGGCCGCCGACTCCTCACGGTGGCGGAGCAGGCGCTGCAGGCCGGTGGAGTCCATGAACGTGCAGGCCAGGAGGTCGACGACGACCGGGAGGCGGCTCTGGCGCGAGCCGTTCAGCGCGGCCTCGAACTCGTCGGCGGTATCGAGGTCCACCTCGCCCTCCACGTGGAGGAGGACGACGTCGACGTCGACGGAGGTGGTGGCGGAAAAGCGGGGTGGGGTCGGTGACGGCATCGAATGCCTTTCTTGCCGTGGCCGATCTCGGTACAGGATGGACCGGGTGATCGCGGAGGCTCCGCGCGGTCCGGGGTGGCCCCTTGAGCCCACGGAACGTAGCGCAACCGGGCCGCTCACGTCCCGCTCCTCGCCCGCAGCGCCACCTCCAGCTCGAAGCGGGCGTCGGGCTCGTCCAGCGCGGCCCCGAACAGCTCCCGCAGGCGCCCCAGCCGGTAACGCACCGTCTGGCCGTGCACGCCGAGCTCCTCGCCCGCCGCGGTGGCGTTGCCCTCGTGGCGCAGCCAGGCGAGCAGCGTCTCCTCCAGGCGCCGGCGCGACCGTGGGGTCTCGCCCGCCAGGGGCGCCAGGCGGACGGAGGCCAGCTCCTCGACCAGGCCGGGCTCCGCCCGCAGCAGCAGGGCGGTGCGCCGCTCCTGGGCCGCCACGAGGACGAAGGGCCCGGCGGTCGGGGCTCCCTCCTGGGCCAGCTCGAGCGCGCCGAGGGCCCGGCGCAGCGAGCGTCCGGCCGCGGACGGCTCCACCGCCGTGCCGAGCCCCGCGGGCACGCCCTCGGTGGCCGCCGCCAGCTCCGCGCGCCGGCCGGGGCCGGTCGGATCGGGGACGACCGCACACCACACGGCGTCGACCGCGGTGGTGAGCGTCCCCAGGGGCAGGCGCGGGATCGGACGCCGCCCGGCGGCCTGCGGCCACGCGAGGACCGCCACCGTCGCCGGCAACGGCCACGACGCCGCCTCCGCCGCGTCCGCGATCGTGCGGGGCGAGGCGGGAGGGTCGCGCAGCAGCAGCCGCACGCAGGCCTCCCGGCGCCGCTCGGTCTCCCCCGCGCGCAGCGCCTGCTCGCGGGCGTACCCCTCGGCCGACTCGGCCGACAGCTCGTCGATGTAGGCGAACAGGCCCTCGGCCAGCAGCGCCAGCGTCTGGGGCTGCATGCCGGCGGCCACCCCGGATGCGGCCAGCCGCCGCCACGCGACCCGGGCTCCGACGCGATACGCGGCGAGCAGCGCCTCGAGCGAGCGGCCCTCCCGCGACTCGCCCCGGCCCAGGGCGAGGTACACGCCGGTCGACGCGCCGTCCCCGCTGCCCCGGCGGTCGCCGAAGCGGCGCAGCGCCTCCTCCACCCCGCGGGCGACGTTCTTGCCGAACACGCCCTCGAACGGCCGGGAGTAGGCCGGCACCTCCTCGCGGATCGCCGCGATGATCTCCCGCGCGAGCGTGGGCAGCTCCGGCTTCCACACCGAGAAGGCGTCCTCGGGCAGCTCCTCCCACGGGCGGCGCCGGGAGGCCGCGGCGACCGCGGCCGCCGGGATCGCCGGCTCGGAGTTGTCACTCATCCCACAGAATCTATTCGATTCCGTGATCCACGGGGGCAGAATCAGGCGATACCAGCGCCTACGCTCGAACCATGAGCAAGATCGAACGCCGTGTCACCGTCGTCGCCGTCGTCCTCCCGTTCCTCGCCTTCGCCCTCGCCGTCTACCTCACGTGGGGCGGCCTGGTGTCGTGGCTGGACATCGGGATCCTCGTCGTCATGTACTCGTTCGTCGGGTTCGGCGTGACCATCGGCTTCCACCGACTGCTCACCCACCGGTCGTTCGACGCGCCCACCCCGGTCCGCGCGACGCTCGCGGCGCTCGGGTCGATGTCCGTGCAGGGCGCCGTCATCCACTGGGTCGCCGACCACCGCAAGCACCACACGTTCACCGACGAGGAGGGCGACCCCCACAGCCCCCACACCCACGGCGGCGAGGGCTGGAAGGGCGTCCTGCACGGGTGGTGGCACGCCCACACCGGCTGGCTGTTCGAGGATCGCATGCAGACCTCGGCCCGCCGCTTCGCGCCCGACCTGCGCAAGGACCCCGCGATCCGCTTCGTGGACCGGCACTTCCTCACGTGGGTGCTGCTCGGCCTCGGCATCCCGTTCGTGGCCGGCTTCGCCCTCTCGGGCGGCGAGTGGGAGGCCGCACTGACCGCGCTGCTGTGGGGCGGCCTGGTGCGGATCTTCATCCTCCACCACGCCACCTGGAGCGTGAACTCCATCTGCCACATGTACGGGACCCAGCCGTACGAGAGCGACGACCAGAGCCGCAACAACTGGATCGTCGCGTTCGTCTCCCTCGGCGAGGGCTGGCACCACAACCACCACGCGTTCCCCACCTCGGCCCGCCACGGCCTCAACCGGCGGCAGCTCGACCCCTCCTACGCGATCATCCGCGGCATGGAGAAGCTGGGGCTGGCGTCCAACGTGAAGGTGCCCCGCGCGGTCGAGCTGGAGCGCAAGCGGGCCGACGCCGCACGGCCGGCGCGGCCCGCCGAGCCGGCCCAGGCCGCCTGAGGCGGGCGCGGCCAGACACCGCGCGGCGTCGAAAGTTCTCGTGCGGTGCCGCAACTTTGGGCCAACCACGGGAATATGTGTTCAATGGTCCAGCGCAAGCAGTGGTTCCTTCCCATCGCGGTCGCGCTCTTGAGCGCCCTTTCCCTGGGAGCCGCTCCGAGCGCCGTCGCCGACCCGCCGCCCCTGACGCCCTCCGTCGTCGGCGAGACGCCCACGGGCGGCGGCGTGTTCCGCTTCCCCCAGGCCGTGGCGATCGATCCCCACGACGGATCGGTCGTCGTCGGCGATCAGTACAGCGGCCAGATCCAGGTGTTCTCCCCCACCGGGCAGTTCAAGTTCGCGCTCGGCGCGCTGGGCAGCCGCGGCGAGGAGGGCCGGATGAACGTCGTCGGCGGCGTGGCCGTCGACCGCTCACGCCACATCTACGTGCTCGACTCCGACCACGACCGCGTCCAGGTCTTCTCCGCGCGGGACGGCCGGTTCATCACCGCGTTCGGGGACCGCTCGGTCATGCACCTCTTCGCCGGCCCGACCCGCGAGGACCACGGCATCACGGCCAGCGGCCTGGCCGTCTACCAGGCCAGCCCCACGTCGCAGCCCATCGTGTACGTGGCGGACAGCGGCAACAGCCGGCTCGAGGCGTTCACGCTCGACCCCACCTCCCTGAAGCCGATCGGCGCGCCCCGGATCAACACCGGCACCCAGCTGCAGTGGCCGCAGGGCGTCGCCTTCGACCGGAGCGGCAAGACGCTGTACGTCGCCGACAACCAGCACCACCGCGTGGTCGTCATCGACGCCGCGACGATGGCCAGCACCACCACGGTCGGCATCAACGGCACCGGCCCCGGCCAGTTCAACGCCCCGTACGACGTCGCGATCGACGGTGCGACGCCCAACCGGCTGTACGTGGCCGACAACCTCAACGGGCGCGTCAACATCTTCGACGCCGCCAACCTCGGGTACCTCGGCACGCTCGGCGGCAACGGCCACCGCGTCGGCCTGTTCTCGATCGTCCGGGCCATCGCGTCCAACCCGCGCGACAAGACGGGCGGCATCACCGTCGCGGACACGGCCAACAACCGCATCCAGCGCCTGGACCGGGACGGCAACGTCACCGCGGCGTGGGGCGTGGCGGGCCGCAGCCCCGGTTACGTGACGCGCGCCCGTGGCGTCGCGGTCTCCCCCGACGGCGGCATCGCGGTCGGCGACACGTTCGACCACCGGATCGAGCTGTTCGGCGCCGACGGCACCTACATCGGCCAGCACGGCCCGCTCAGCCGCACGGGCTTCGCGGCCCCGGCCGACACCGAGACCCGGTTCCTCCTGCCCGAGTCCGTCGCCTACGACCAGGAGGGCTACCTCTGGGTGAGCGACAGCGGCAACCACCGCGTCAAGCGGATCAGCCCGACCGGCCAGACGGTGCTGATCACGCCCGAGTCCGCCGTCATAAGGCCCCGCGGGATCGCCATCGCCCCCGACGGCAGCGCCTACGTCGCCGACAGCGGGCAGAACGCGCTGCTGAAGATCGGCGTCGACGGCAGCGTCGGCGTGGCTCGGTCCGGCCTGAAGGCGCCGTTCGGCGCCGCCTGGGGCGGCCCCGGCGCGGGCTCCGTGTGGGTGGCCACCTCGACCGGCATCTACGACGCACTCGGCACCGCGAAGATCGCGCCGCCGCTGGGCGCCAAGACGTGGGAGCGGCCCGACAGCCTCGCGTTCGCCGACGACGGCACGCTGTACGTGAGCGAGACGCGGACCAAGACGGCCAACGGCGCCCGCGTCCTGCGCGGCACCCCGGACGGCAACGGCGGCTATTCCTGGGACGTCGTCGCGACCGAGGGCGCCGGTCCCGGCCAGGTCATCGACCCGGGCGGGCTGTCCCTGAGCTCCGACGGCACCACGCTCTACGTGGCCGACGCCGGCAACAACCGGGTCCTGCGCTTCGACGCGCCCGGCCACGGCCCGGCACCGATGAACCTCCTGACGACGACGATCGAGGGCGGGGACACCCGCGGCGCGATCACCAGCCCGATCGGCATCGATTGCCAGACCGACTGCTTCCAGCACCTCGGGCCGGGCCGCCAGACCACGCTCACCGTGACCACGTTCGATGGCTCGATCTTCGAGGGCTGGACCGGCGCCTGCGCCGCGGCCGGCACCGCGCCGACGTGCACGATCACCATGAACGGCGACCAGACCGCCGGCGCCCGGTTCAAGGCGGTCCCGCCGCCCCCGGTGAAGATCACGGCGGTGAAGGCCTCCCCCACGCGCTGGCATCGCGCGCGCCCGGCGACGAAGAAGCCCAAGCGGGCCGGGGTCAAGGCCACGAAGGCCCAGCTGACCGTCTCGATGTCCCAGCCGGCCAACGTGACGATGACCGTGCAGGTCTCCAAGCCGGGCCAGCTCGTCAAGGGCGTCTGCAAGCCGGTGACGTCGAAGAAGAAGCTGGCCAAGTCCAAGCGGTGCACCCGCTACGCCAGCCGCAAGGGTTCCCGCAAGCTGCGCATGACCGCCGGCAACACGGTGATCGCCATGACGCCGCAGCTCGCGGGCAAGACGCTGGCCCCGGGGCTCTACAAGTTCGCCTTCAAGGCCAAGGACGACCAGGGCAACGTGTCCACGAAGCTCAGCCCCCGGATCCTCGTCACCAAGTAGCCGCCGGCCCGGACGTTCTCCAAGTTGTTGCCACCCGTCGGCAACACGTTGGAGAACGGGTGGCGAGTCGGCCGGCCCCGGGGACGTCCTCCACATTCCTCCCACCCCTCGGGAGGAATGTGGAGCACGTCCCCCGCGTCCGCGTGCGGTCCGGGCGAAGGTGGCGTGTTGTCCCTCGCATTTGGAGGCAGACCACGCCGGCTTCCCCGGGAGCGGGCGGAACGAACTCCGCTCCCGCGAGCTGTCACTCGTGAGGCTGGGCGCTGGACGGTGTCCGATCACGCCACGGCACGCCCCGAGAACGACGAACGGCCCGCCCCGGCGGGTGCCGGGACGGGCCGTGGTCGGGAGCCCCGCGCGGGCTCCTGGGCTACTTCTTCTTCGCGGCGGTGATCTTCAGCGCCGTCTTCTTGCCCGACGTGTCGTAGGCGGTCACCGTCAGGGCGCGCTTGCTCTTCTTGGTGACCTTCAGCGCCTTGGCCTTCAGGAGGATCGAGAGCGACGACGCCCCGGCCTTCTTGGGCGCCTTCACCTCCACCGTCGCCTTGCCGACCTTCTTGACCTTGGCGCCCTTGGGGCTCGCCTTGTACAGCGCCTTCGTGAGCTTCTTCAGCGACACGCCCTTGGGGACGGCGAACCGGATCCGGCTGAGCTTCTTGCTCCCCTTCGTGGCCTTCGCGGTCACGGTGAGCGTGGCGCTCCTGGTCCCGAACTTGCGGAAGGCGGCGCTCGCGGTGGCGGTCTTCGTGGTGGCCCCAGCGCACTTGCCGACCGCCTTGAGCGCGCCGGTCGCGGTCGCCGTCCCGCCGTTGTGACCCAGGAACGTCCCGTCCGCGGTGTTCGTGCCCGTGCACAGGTCGACGGTGCTGGCGAGGATGCCCTCCTTGCCGCCGTTGAGGTTCAGCTCGAAGTTCGACAGCGGCGTATCGGGCAGGTTGTCGAACGTGTTCACCACCCGGCCCTTGTCCGAGGTGATCAGGCCGACCACGGTGATGCCCAGCGGCTGCAGCGTGATCGACAGGCTCGGCAGGCCGCCGGCCGTGGCCAGCAGCATCACGTCGCCGGTCAGGGGAATCGGCAGCAGGGACGTCTCGGCCTTGGCCGTGCCGATCTTCGACGCGGCCGGGCACGGCTGACCTGACTCCTGGACCCGCATGCTGCAGATCGTGCGGTCGCTGTGGAACAGCTCGTCGGTCACCGCCGCCGGCAGCTTCACCGTGACCTTCTTGGCCGCGGCCTGGCCGTCGGCCTGCGTCACCGCCACCTTCAGCGCGGGCCGCCCGCCCTTGGCGAGGTCGCCGGTCGCGGTCAGCGCCACCTTCGGCGCGAACGCGAGCTTGTCGCAGTCGGTGGCCTGGTACGGCGCGTCGGCGCCGGCCTCGACGCCCTGCGTCGACGTGAACTGCGCGTGGATCTGCTGCGCGGCGCAGGACGTCGCGTTCTGCGCGAAGCCCGGCCGGTCCAGCGTCAGCGTCAGCTGCCGCAGGTTCAGCGGGATGCCCTGGAGCGTGGTCGGCAGGTTCTTGGTGACGACGTTGAGGCCGCCGTCCGCCGGGCGGATGCCCAGGGCGGCGAACGTGACGACGCTGCCGAAATCGAACGGGCCGACCGCACCGGGCAGCACGATCGCCAGCCGCGCGAGCGCCCCGTCACCGGGCCCGACGAGGTAGACCTTGCCCTCGAGCACCAGCGGGGCGTTGCCGACCCCGGCCTGGGCCTGGACCCGGCCGACCTGGCTGTCCGCGCCGCACAGGCCCGCCTTGGCCAGCGACTCCTCACAGAACGGCACGCCCTTCAGCGAGCCGGCCAGGCCGGGCGGCATCGACACCGTCACGTCCTGGATCAGCTGGTCGCCGTCGTGACGGGCCAGCGTGACCGCGTTCGTCGTCGCCGAGCCAGCCGTCGTCGGGCTCACCGACGCGCCGAGCGTCGGGGTGAACGGCTGCGCTTCGCCGCAGGGCGCACCGGCGCCGTCGGCCGACACCTGGAACGTGGACGTGACCTCCGCCGTGGGCGCCCCGCTGTACGGGACGAGCCGCGCGGTCGTGGTCGCCGGCCCGCAGGTCGGCGGCGTCGTCAGCACGGAGTGGTCGCCGCCCGCGAACGTCAGCTCGAAGCGGGTGAACGGGATCTGCGGCAGCCCGTCGAACGTGGCCGTCACCTGCCCGTTGTCGGGGTTCAGCGTGTTGGTGCCGGAGAGCTTGACGTAGACGCCCCGCTCCGGCTTCTGGACCATGACGAAGATTCGCAGCATCGACTCCGGCGTCGGGGCGCCGAGGTAGACGACGCCGTCGACGGTGCCCAGGACGGGCGTGTCGAGCTTGACCGTGCCGATCTGGGAGGCGGCCGGGCAGTTGGAGGGGCTCTGGCTCTCCTTGTCGAACTCGGCGTCGCTGCAGGCCGTGACCGTCGCGGCCAGGCCCGGGTTGAGCCCCATGCCCACCGGCAGCACCACGTCGGTGCGGCTGATGTGGGACTGGCGGATCGGGGTGTCCGCCGCCGGCGTGGTCAGCGCGACCGTCACCGACGTGTTGGAGCTGACCTTGGAGGAGGACACCGTCGTCTCCACGCCGGGCGTGAACGGAACGTTCCCGCAGTCCGTCGGGGTGAACGAGGCGGACCGCGTCGCGGTGCCGGCCGACTCGTGGCTGGTCGCCTCGACCGTCGTCGTCGCCGTGCCGCACGAGGTCGGCAGCGTGATGAAGGGGCCGCCCGAGGCCTGCGCGTTGAGCGTCAGGTCCATCGAGTTGATGCGCTGCGGCGTCGACCCGCCGAGCGTCAGCTCCGCGGTGTTGGGGATGTCGGTGATCGTGGAGTCCAGGCCACCGTCCTTGCGCAGGGAGACCGGCGACTTCAGCCGGATGTGCTTGGAGAGCAGCCCGACGATGCCGTCCGGCAGCACGTCGATGCCCAGCAGGGCGGTCTGGCCGTTCCCGGGATCGATGATGTAGACCTCGCCGTTGGCGGTGATCGGCAGGCCGAGCGCGGTGGCCCCGACCGTCGTCGTGCCGACCTGGGAGGCGGCCGGGCAGTCGCTCTGGCTGCCACCGTCGAAGTCCGCCAGCGGGCAGGCCGTGGCTGAACTCGGGTTGCCGATGAGGCCCGCCGGGAGGTGGATCCTCAGGTCCTTGACCGTCTCGCTCCCGCTGAACTCCATGTGCAGGTTGAAGTTGGAATGGCCGCCGGCCTGCGTGGCGACAGGTGCCGCCGTCAGCGCACCGATCGGCAGGTCCGCGCTGGCGACGCCGGGGGTCAGCGCCGCCAGCCCCCCGACCGCGGCGGTCAGCACGACCGCCCGAATCCCTCTACGCATGCGACGTTCTCCCTGTTCGTGCCTGATCATTTCGCCGCCGTGCGGCTGATGGTGGTGGCCGTGCCTGCGATGTCGTACGCGACGACCTTCAGCTTCCGCTTGCTCTTCCCGGACGTCTTCAGCGCCCCGGCCTTCAACGTGACCGTCATCGTGGAGACGCCGGCCTTGGCCGTGGTCCGCAGCTCGACGACCCGGCTGCTGACCTTCTTGGCCTTCAGCCCCTTCGGGCTCACGGCCAGCACCTTCGCCTTGACGGACCGCAGCGAGACGCCCGTCGGCAGCGTCACGCGGATGCGCCGCAGCTTCGGCGCGTCCTTCCCGGCCTTGGCCTTCAGCGCGAGCGTGGCCCGCTTGGTGCCGAGCTTGCGCAGCGTCGCGGTCAGCGTGGGCTTGCCCGCCTTGGGCGTCGCGCCGCCCGCCTTGCAGCCGACGGGCGTGAGCGCCCCACTGCCGGTGGCCGTCGCGCCGTTGTGGCCGAGGAAGACGCCGTCGGCCAGCGCGGGCGCGCCGGCGCACAGGTCGACGGTGCTGGCGAGGATGCCCTCCTTGCCGCCATTGAGGTTCAGCTCGAAGTTCGACAGCGGCGTGTCGGGCAGGTTGTCGAACGTGTTGACGACGCGGCCGCCCTCCGAGGTGATCACCCCGACGACGGTGATGCCCAGCGGCTGCAGCGTGATCGACAGGCTGGGCAGGCCCCCCGTGGTCGCCAGCAGCATCACGTCGCCGGTCAGGGGTTCGGGGAGGATCGCCGTCTCCGCCTTGGCCGTGCCGATCTTCGACGCGGCCGGGCACGGCTGGCCCGCCTGCTGGATCCGGACGCTGCAGATCTGCCGGTCGCTGTGGAAGAGCTCGTCGGTGACCGCGGCCGGGAGCTTGACCGTCACCTTCTTGCCCGCGGACTGCCCGGCGGCCTGCGTCACGCCGACCTTCAGCGCGGGGCGCCCGCCCTTGGCCAGGTCACCCGTGGCGGTCAGCGAGACCTGGGGCGCGAACGGCAGCTTGTCGCAGTCGGTCGGCGTGAAGCCGGCGCTCTTGCTGACCACGTCCGGCGACTCGTAGGAGACGATGTCCACGGTGGTCGTCGCGGGCCCGCAGGAGGTCGGGTTGGACATGAACGGCCCCTTGCCGCCCTGGGCGTTCAGCGTGAGGTTCAGACCGGTCAGGTGGACGTCGGCTTCCCCGGTCGCCGTCTCCGACGTGCGCGGCAGGTCGGTCAGCGTCGAGTCGAGCCCGTAGTCGCCGCTCTTGCGCACCGACACGACCGACTGGTTGAGGATCGCGTGGGGGGACAGGAGGGCCGCCGCGCCGTCGGGGTAGAGGTCGATGCCGAGCCGGGCGATCTCCCCGGACCGCGGGGCGAGGACGAACACCGAGCCGCTGGCGGTGATGTTCGTGGGGAGCCCCATCGAGGTGGCCACCGCGGAGATCGACGACACGCCGACCTTGGAGGATTCGGGACCGCTGGTCGCGCAGGCCCGGGCCTGGAACGTCGCCTCGCTGCACGCGGTGGCCGCTGTCGGGTTGCCGATCAGGCCGCCCGGGAGGTGGATGACCAGCGACTTGGCATGGTCGGCCCCGCTGAGCCCGAGCGACAGGCTGAAGTCGGCGTGGGCGCCCGCCTGGGGCGCCGCGGGAGCCGCGGTCATGGTGTCGATCGATACGGCCCCGGCCGCCAGTGCGGGCGCGGCGAGGACGGTCGTCGCCACCGCTGTCGCGATCGACCAGACCCGTGTCATGGAACGCATCGGCTCTCCCCATCCAAGTTTGCGGACTGCACCGAAGTGATGTCCTATTGGACGGCTCGTCAAACATGCCGCATGGACGCGGGCGTCCCGGCGGGGTCTGCGTCAGGCGGGGCGGCGACGGCGGGTCAGGACCGCGGAACCGCTGTGGCGCTCGAGATGAGGCCGAGCCCGCGGGCGCGGCGCACGGCGTCGCGCCGGTCGTGCGCGCCGAGCTTCACGTAGATCTGCTTGAGATGGGTCTTCACCGTGTTGACCGACACCATCAGCTCGCTGGCGATCTCCCGGTTCGTGAGCATCGTCGGGAGGTAGCGCAGCACCTCCAACTCGCGGGTGCTCAGGTCCTCGACCTCGGCCGCGGGCGGCCCCTCGACGACCGGCGCCGACAGCAGCGCCCGGACCTCGGAGACCAGCACCGGGTGCGCGGTGCCCCGCACCACGTGATCCTGGAGATGGCTCGCGAACTCCTCCCCGTGCTCGAGGAAGGGCAGGCGGCGACCGTGCGGCTCGGCCAGCGTCAGTGCCTGCTCGAGCGACGAGCCCGCCGCGGCGTCGTCGCCCTGGGCGCGGGCCGCCCGCGCCGCGCAGATCAGCGCGCGCACGTGCGTGGTCGAGGCGGTTTGGCCGATACGTTCGCCGGGGTCCCAGGTGGCGAGCAGCGCGAGCGCCCGCTCCGGGTCGCCGGCGTCCAGGTGCATGCGGCCGAGGGTGACCGTGATCTCGCCGCCCGCCCGCTCCTGTGCCGCGCGCTCCCGTGCCGCTTCGTCCAGCAGCGCGATCGCCGCGGCGCCCTCCCCCTGCGCCTCCAGCACCAGGGCCTGCTCGACCACCAGCAGCTGCCCCATCGCGGCCAGCCACGGGGTGTCCTCCAGGTCGGCGCGCACGGCTGCGAGCCGCGCCTGGGCCTCGGTCACGGAGCCCCGCAGCCGCAGCAGCCGGGCGCGGTGCACCTCGCGCACGGCGTTCAGCGGGCGCTCCGTCCCGGCGACCATGGCCGGCTCGGCCTCGTCGAACAGCGCCTCGGACTCCGCGACGTCGCCCTGCAGCAGGGCCGCGATACTCAGCACGGTGAGCGCCATGCCCGAGCGCGGGGTCCCGCCCCAGCTGTGGACGTCCGCGATCTCCAGAGCCTCGCGCGCCGCGCGCTGGGCACCGACGACGTCGCCGATCCAGATCCGCAGCGCCGCGATGTGCGCCAGGGCGTAGCACTGGAGGTAGCGGCGGCCGAGCGCCGTGGCGATGACCAGCCCCCGGTCCAGGTCGCGCGACGCCGCCTCGAAGTCCCCGACCCACAGCTCGACCGCCCCGAGGTTGATCAGCGCGAGGGCCTGCAGGTCGGACGAGTCGGTGAACGAGGCGTCGGGGAGGGCGTGGGTGTCCGGGATGTACGGTCGAGCGGCGGCCGCGGCGTCCACGACGTCGCCGGTGAGGCGCGCCTGGTAGAGGCGCATCACGGCCATGCCCGCATCGAACATCTCCCGCTGGTACTCGGCCAGGTCGTCACGCCGGAAGGCGGCCTGGCGCAGCCACCGGGCGGCGGCCTCGGAGTCGGCCACCTCGATCGCCGCCGCCGCGAGGATCAGGCAGAAGGCGGCGCGCGACTCCAGGACCGGGCGCGGCAGCGTCAGGAGGACGCTCGCCAGCTCGCCGACCTGCCCCTGGGCCAGGAGCGAGAAGCCGCGCGACAGCGACAGCGCCTCGAGGAAGGCGATGTCGTCGGCGGACACCGCGTGGCGAGCGGCGGGGATCGGCCGGTCGTGGTCGGCCAGCCAGCGGGCCGCGCGGGCGTTGAGGACCGGGTAGAGCTCGGGCTGGTCGCGCCGCAGCACGGCCCGGAGCAGGTCGCGCAGGAGGCCGTGGTAGCGGTACCACTCGCGATGGTCGTCCATCGCGATCGTCAGGACCCCACTGTGGTGCAGCCGCTCGAGCATCACCGCGCTGCCGGTCTGCCCGGTGATCGCGTCGGCCAGGTCGCCGCTCACCGCGTTCAGCACCGAGGTCTCGAGCAGGAAGTCGCGGACGTCCTGGGACTGGTCGGCGAGCACCTCCTCCAGCAGGTAGTCGGCGACCGGGGCGACGTCGCCGGCGAACTGGTCGATGAACGAGCGCGGGTCGCTGCGGGCGCGCAGCGTGAGCGCAGTGAGCGCCAGGCCGGCGGCCCAGCCCTCGGTGCGCGACCACAGCCGCTCGGCGTCGAGCGGCTCCAGCTCCAGCCCGCCGGCCGCGAACAGCTCACTCGCCTCGGGGAGCGAGAACACGAGCTCCGACGGCTGGATCTCGCCGAGCAGCCCGGCCAGCCGCAGCCGCTGGAGCCGCAGGGCGGGATCGCTGCGGGTGCACACGACGAGGCGCAGCCCCGGCGGGGGCGTGCGCAGCAGCTGACCGAGGTCGGCCATGATCTGCTCGTCGTCGATCTCGTGCAAATCGTCGAGCACGAGGACGATCGGCCGGTCCAGCGTGGCCAGCGCGCCGACCATGCTCGCCAGCAGGACCTCGATGGCGTGGGGCGAGGGCAGCGCCAGGCCGGCGACCCGCTCGTTCGCCCCGGTCTCCGCGAGGGCGAGGAACACCTGCCGCCAGAACCGGCCGCGCTGGCTGTCCTGCCCGGTCAGCGACAGCCAGGCGACCGCGCCCGGCGGGCGGTCGCTGCGGGCCCAGGAGCTGACCAGCGCGGTCTTCCCCGAGCCCGCGGGGGCACGGATCAGCGTGATGGCACTTTGGCGGACGGCGACGTCGATGCCGTCGAGGAGGCGGGAGCGCACGACCAGACGCGGAGGTGCCTGGGGCACCACGCGCTTGGTGGAGAGGTATCCGGCATCACTGCCGCCGAGGGACTCGGCGGAGGCGCGTACCGGTTGAAGTCGGGGCAAGCTTGAACGGTCCCTCGGGTGCACTCCGGGCAGAGCTTCGGCAACGTAACAGCGGTTTTGCTGTCTGGTGAGCGACGACAGGAATTGCGTAGGTGTGGGCGGAAAATCGCGCAACGAGGCTCACCTTCCTACGCGCGATCCCCCCGATCGGATGACATAAACTGCGGTTCATGATCACTGGCGCGAAAACGCTCGATATCCAGGCCCCTGCGGAGGACGTGTTCGCTCGGCTGGCGGACATCCCCGGCTATCCGACGTGGCAGTCCTTCGTCACCGACGTTGGGATCCGTGACGAAGACGCAGCGGGACGCGCGACCCTCGTGGAGGCCCGGCTCGACGCCAAGGCGACCACGCTCAAGGCGGTGCTGCGCTACTCCTTCGAGCCGACGAGCCGTGTGTCCTGGACGTACGAGGGCGGCGACCTCAAGGACATGCGCGGTTCGTTCACGTTGACGCCCGCCGGCCAGGACGGATCCGTCACGAGCGTGACGATGGAGGTTTCGGTCGATCCCGGCTTCAAGCTCGGGCTGCTCCTGCGCGGCCCCGTCGAGGCGCGCGTGAAGTCCGCGGTGCTCGACGGCACGTTGGACGGACTCGCCCAGACGTTCGCCTAGGACGTCATCCGCCCGCCTCGGCCCGGCGGGCCTCGATCCGTCCCGCCAGGGCCTGGGCCGTCTCCACCGGCAGCTCCGTGAACGTGACCTTGCGGCCCTGCCGCGGACGCAGCGTCAGGAAGCCGCTGGGCCGCACGATCCCCCGGGCACCGGACCGGACGTCGTCGAGCAGGCGCAGCCGCAGCGAGCGGACCCGGCCGGACACGGCGTCGTCGAGCAGCCAGAGGACCCGGCGATCGGTCACGGCGACGGTCGTGTGCGGGCTGGCCCAGGTCGCGGCGTGCGCGACGAGGTCGACCGGCTCGCCGTCGGCCAGCTCCTCCACCAGCTCGGGCCCGAGGGCCCGGCGCAGGTCGGCGGTGAGCCACGCGCCCGCGCGTGCGGGCGCGTGAGGGGCGACGGGCGGGTCGGACCGGTCGGCCCCGGCCGCCGAGGGCGCGGCCGCGGCGGCCGTCCACCCGGCACCCGGTCCGGCGGCATCCTCCCCGGTCAGGCCGGTGAGCAGGGCGGCCGTGAGCACGTCGTGCGCGGCGTTCACCGCGGCCATGCGGTCGGCGGCGTGCTGCTCCTCGCTGTGGTCCGGGTGCTCCTCCTTGGCCCGAGCCCGGTAGGCCGCCGCGATCTCGGCGGCGTCGGCCCCGGGCTCCAACCCGAGCAGCGCGTAGGCGTCGTTCAGGTCACGGCGCATCCGGGCCGCCGACGATCCGCACGCGCTCCTCCCCCACGGCGACCACGTCGCCGTCGCGCAGCGTCCGGCCCCGGCGCGCCTCGGGCTCGTCGTTGACGCGCACCAGGCCCTCCAGGAGCAGCTCCTTCGCCTCACCCCCCGAATCGGCGAGCCCGGCGAACTTGAGGAGCTGGCCGAGCCGGATGTCCGGGCCCCGCAGGGTGACGTCGCGCATCCCGCAAGTATCGAGGACGCGGACGGCGGCCGTCACGCGCGCGGGCGCGACCCGGGAATCGTGGCGCGCGCACGGCGGGTTCGATCCCTCCCCACCGGGCAGGACGAGGGCAGGAGCGGACCGACATCGCACGGTGTCTGGTATTCCTCCGGCTGCAACGTGACCACTGCCACCCTCACCCCCATCCGACAGCTCTACGAAGCGCGCTTCCCGGCGGAGCCGCGGTTCGTCGGCCCGACCCGCCAGGTGGTGGCCGATCTGGCCCGCCGGGCCGGCATGGGCGACCACGCCGTGGGCGACCTGGCGGTGGCCGTCTCCGAGGCGCTGACCAATGGCGTGCTGCACGCCTTCCCCGGGGTGCGGCCGGGCTCGGTCGCGATCCGCGCCGAGTCGATCGACGACACGCTCACAGTGACGGTGACCGACGACGGCGTCGGCATGCGGCCCCGGCTGGACAGCCCCGGCCTGGGCATGGGCCTGTCGCTGATGAGCCGGCTGTGCAACGGCTTCGACGTCGGTCCAGGACCGGACGGCGTCGGCACCACCGTCAGCATGCGCTTCGCGCTGCGCTGAGCCCCGGCGTCAGCGCTCCGCCACGAACAGCGTCTGCGCGGAGATCCCCACGGGTCCCCGCTCGTCGTAGAGGCGGGACGACGCCAGTCCCACTCCCGTCGCGTCGATCTCGGTGCGCGAGTCGAGCATGATCCACTCCCCCACCGGCTCCCGGAGCAGGTGGACCGTCAGGTCCGTGTTGACGAAGAGGTGGGTGTCGAACCCGAGCACGTTGCTGATCCCGTTGCCGAAGTCCGCGGCGGACGCGGCCCGGGTGACCGGCAGCGGTGCCTCGTCCCCGACGAGCGGCACGCGGAGGCGGAACCAGGCCCGGCCCGGCCCGGGCGCGGCGTAGGAGCCCTCCGCGAAGCGGACCTCGTTGCCGGTCTGCCCGTACCACTCGCCCTCGACGATCGAGGGCAGCGACTCGGCCGTCTCGGGCATCGAGCTCCAGGGGTTGCCCGGCTCGGCGAGCGCGACGTCCGGCACCGCGACCGTGCCGCGGCGCAGGCGCACGGCCCGCACGCGCAGGAGGACGCGGCCGTCCTCGTCGCTCAGCTCCCCGGCGACGAGCTGGAAGCGCCGGCCGGGCTTCACGACCTCGGCGGTCACCCGCACCGGGGCGATCGGCACCGGTCCGAGGAACTCGTAGGTGAGGCGGGCGACGACCATGTCCCCGGCCCCGTCGCCGGTGGTCGCGGCGGCCTGGGCGAGCAGCGCGGCCGGGGCGCCGCCGTGCTGCTGGTCGGGATGCCAGGGTCCGCGCGTGTGGCCGGTCGGGACGAGCAGGTCGCCGTCGCGGACGTACAGCGATGCGGGCGTGGACGGTGAGGCGGTCATCGCAGCTCCTTGCGGATCACGAGCTTGAGGCCGGACCAGGTCGCGTCGATCGCGCAGACCTTCACGTCGACCAGGCCGAGCGGCAGGGCGACGTCCCGCACCACGTCCTCGGTGACGTCCGTCTCCACCTTGGAGGCCCTCTTGGGCCAGGCCAGCCACACCGTCCCGTCGGGACGGATCGCCTCCCGCAGCGCGGGCAGCCGCCGGGCCATGACGGACCGGCGGGTGACGAACAGCACCGCGAGATCGAGGTGGCCGCGGGCGCTGGTGCGGCGCTCCAGGCCGTCGGGCAGCGGGTCCAGCAACGCCTCGAAGTCGTCGGGCGCGTCCAGCCACGCCACCCGCATCCCCTCCTGCACCCCGAGTTTCTTGACCAGCGGGGTGCCCGAGTAGCCGGCATCGGTGGTCGGGCGGGGCGGTGTCGAGGGCGTCATCGCGCCGCGAACCCTAGCCGGCCGAACATGTCAATCTCGGCGTCGCTGAGCGAGGCTGAGCTTGATCGGTTCGCACCCGACGCCGAACGGGCGCTACCGCCGCACCGTGGCCTCGAGGGTGCGGCGCACCGTGGGGCCGCCGGGGAGCGTGGCGGTGAGCGTCAGGCGGTAGCGGCCGGGCGCCAGTGTGCGATGCGCCAGCCGGCGGCGGACCGTGAAGAAGCTCCAGCCGGCGGCGCCGCGGAGCGCGAGCGGGCCCAGACGGCGCCCGGTCGCCACGCGGGTGAGCGTCAGGCGGACCGTTGCCGCCGCCGACAGCCGGTACCGCAGCTCGGTCCCGCGCAGCCGCACCCCGGAGAGCGCGAACGGGGCGACCACGACGTGGACGATCGCCACCGGAGACGTCGAACCCCGGCGGTCGCGCGCCTGCACCCGGAACGCGTCGCTCCCCCGGTGGCCCGGCGCCGGCGTGTACGTCACCCGGCCGTCCGGGCCTGTCGCCACGGTGCCGTGCACGGGCGGCGCCCCGATCACCGACAGGGTGAACGGCTCGGCGTCCGGCTCCCGGCAGGCCACCGGCCCGGAGAACGGACGGTCGGTCGTCACGTGCAGCACGGTGTCCAGGCAGACGGGCGGGCGCGAGACCGACTGCCAGCTCGGGTTCTCGTCGGTCGACCAGCTGCGCCCCAGGTAGGTGTCCCGGGCCGGCAGGAAGCTGAGCACGCGCACATCGTCGCCCCCGCTGACGATCACGTCCCCGTCCGGGGAGAACGACGGCGTCTCGTCGTCCCAGACGTTGTCGGTCAGCCGCCGCTGGCGGCCGCCGTCGGCGTCCATCTCGTACAGCTCGGAGTGCCCGTTGAGGTCACGGGTGCTGGAGAAGACGATCCTCTTGCCGTCCGGGGAGAACGAGGGACGGTAGTCCTGCGCGCGGCTCTTGGTCAGCCGGGTCGCGTAGGGCACGACGCTGCCGCGGGGCACGATCGGCCACGTCCACACGTCGGCGTCGCCCTCGGCCGCGTTGCTGGTGAAGGCGATCGTCCGGCCGTCCGGCGCGTACGCGGGCCCCGTCTCCTGCGTCGATGCGCCGCCGACCACGAGGCGCACGTCGGAGCCGTCGGCGGCCATCGTGTAGACGTCCTGGCTGCCGGCCCGGTCGCTGCTGAAGGCGATCCGCGTGCCGTCGGGGGAGAACACCGGCCCGACCTCCACGCCAGGATCGTCGGTCAGGCGGGTCTGGTGCGTGCCGTCCGCGTCCATCACGTAGAGCTCGTCGTTGCCGTCGCGGTCGCTCACGAACGCGATCCGCGTGCCGTCGGGGGAGAACGCGGGGCTGAAGTCGCGGGCGGGATCCGTGGTCAGCCGCCGCGGGTCGGTCCCGTCCGCCGCCATCGTGTAGACGTCGAAGTCGCCGCCGCGGTCGCTGTCGAAGGCGATGCGACCGTTGGTCCCTGGGATCTGGGCGTCCGCGTGGGAGGCGGCAGCGACCACCCAGCAGGCCACCACGGCGAGGACGAGGACGATGCGGACACGGCGGACGAAGAGCATCGTCGGACCGTAGAACGGGCTTCCGAGTGCGGCGATGGGGTCCACCCGGCGGCCGGGCGGCGGTCAACCGACGCTCAGCCCGGGAAGGCGCGTCCGGCCAGCGTGGCGATCACCTTCGACAGCTGACCGCCCTGCCAGGCCAGTGGGGACTTCCCCTCCTCCTCGACGACCAGCTCCGCGCCGTCGATCGCCCGGGCGTAGGCCTCACCGGTGGCCAGCGGATGGCCGGGATCGGCTTCGTCCCGGTCCGCCACCACGGTGACGGGCAGGTCGAGCACGAGCAGGTCGGAGATCGCCCGGAACGGGCGGGAACGGGGGATCGCCGTGAGGGCGTCGGCGAGCGCGTCGAGGTCGTCGTGGGTGGCCAGCCGCTGGCGCAGCACGGTCTCGATCGTGGCCCGCCACGCCTCCGGCACGTCCTCCACGCCGTAGGCGGCGACGAACCCGTCGATCCCGCCGGCGCGCAGGCCGGCGCTGAGCGCGTCCCACCGGGCGAGCGACCGCTCGTCGGCGAACGTCGCCTCGTCGTAGGCCGGCGTGATCACCGCGATGCCCGCCACGCGGTGGGGCGCGGCGAGCGCGGTGCGCAACGCGGTGTGGGCGCCCATCGAGGCCCCGGCGAGCACGGCACGGTCGATGCCCCGGTCGTCCAGCACGGCCAGGAGATCCTCGGCCAGCGCCGCGTACGTGTAGCCGGCCGGGTCGACGGCGCGGGACGACGTCCCGTGGCCGCGCGCGTCGTAGTGGATGACCCGGTGGCCGGAGCGCTCCAGCGCCTTGGAGCCCATGACGACGTACCGGCGGCTCGCGGTGAGCCCGTGGAGCAGCACGACGGGCGTGCCCTCCCCCGTGTCGTCGCCGCGCAGCGTCACGCCGTCGTGGACGACCTCGAACTCGGCCACCGGGTCAGCCTCCCGCGTGCTCGGAGACCAGGGCGGCCGCGCCGAGCGGGTCCTCCCACCAGAACATGTGGCCCAGGCCGCCGAGCCGTTCCAGGCGAGCGCCCGGGATCAGCCCGGCGATCAGCTCGCCGTTCGGGTAGGGCAGCATCTCGTCGAGGTCACCGTGCAGCACCAGGGTCGGGCGATCCAACCCGGGCAGGCGGGCGCTCACGTCGAACGCGCTGATCGCCTGCAGCTGCGTCATCACCACGGGCACCGGGGCCGGCGACCGCAGGCCGACCGCCCGGAACGCCGCGAAGTGCTCGTCGGTCTGGAAGCCCGGGGAGACGTTGCACTCGAACGCGGCGCGCAGGGCGACGTCGGCGTTGCCGGAGAACATGCCCTGGGCGAGCTTGGTCATCGTCGCCTCGGGCGCCAGGAGCGAGCCCGGGCCGCCGCAGTACGAGCAGCCGATCGTCAGGGTCCGCACCCGTTCGGGCGCGCGCAGCGCGAGCTCCTGGGCGACCATGCCGCCCATCGAGATGCCGAGGACGTGGGCGTTGGGGACCCCGAGATGGTCGAGCAGCCCGAGCGCGTCGCCCGCCAGGTCGGCGATCACGAACGTCTCGCCCTCGGCCAGCGGGGCGCTGGCGCCGATCCCCCGGTTGTCGTAGGCGATCACGTCGAACGTCCGTTCCAGCCGCTCCAGGAACGGGTCGCCCCAGTGGAGGTGGCTGCCGCTCATCCCCATGTTCAGGAGCAATGGGGCGCCGGAGCCCCGGCGGATGTAGTGGAGTCGGCGGCCGGCGACGTCTGCGTCAGGCATGGCCCGACACGCTACTCGGACTCGATGCGGTGCAGCGCGTCGGCGTGGGACGGCCCGCCGAGCCGCGGCAGCTCCACCCCGGGCGGCAGCTCCAGGTGCAGCTCGTCGACCCGTTCGATGCCGATCGTCCCGCTGCGCACGTCGCAGCCCAGCACGTGGCCGGCGCACGTGCGGTCGGCGCTGAGGAAGTGCAGGTGGTGGCCGACGAGCTCCACCTCGTCGGCGACCTGCGGGAAGCGGAAGCCGACGATCGTCCCCGCCACGTCGGTGAACGTGAACTCCACCTGCTCGCCCGCGACCTCGGTGAGCGGCCGGTACGGCGGCGTCTGCCGGGGCACGGAGCGCGCGTGGATGCGGTCGAACACGCCGTCGATCCGCAGCGCGTCGCAGCCCAAGCCGCCGGGCCGGTGGGCCTCCAGCCAGTCGATCAGCGCGGCGTGGCCGAGGGGCCCGGGCAGCAGCGCGGAGGCATCGGGCCGGAACGGCACGACGACCGCGAACGGCGTGCGCTCGTCCCCGGCCACCCGGCGGACCGATCCGTCGACCGAGGCCTGCCACGCCTCGCCGTCCACCACGACCAGCTCGCCGTCGAGCCCATTCAGCGTGCCCAGGCCCTGGTCCCCGCCGGCCAGGAGCTCGGCGATCGTCAGGTCCCCCTCGTAGGCGCCGTCCATCAGCGCCGCCACCGTGGACGCCTGCACGGCCCGGTGGGCGTGGCGCTCCAGCCCCGGTTCCCCATGGTGGGACGTGTGCAGGTGCAGGGCGGCGGTGAGGGCGGGATCGAAGGCCATGGCGCTCGGGATCAGACGGCCAGCTCGAGCTGGCCGTTGGCGGGTGCCGCGGGCCGGGTCGGCGGGCTGTCCTCCGCGAACGCGGCCATGCGCACCCCGAGCAGCCGCACGGGCCGGGCCGGCGCGTAGGTCCGCAGCAGCTCCAGGGCGATGCCCGTCACCAGCGCGGTGTCGTTGGTCGCCTCGGGCAGGGTGCGGGCGCGGGTCACGGTCGTCCAGTCGTCCAGCCGCACCTTGATGCCCACGGTGCGGCCGAGCCGGTCCTGGTCCTGCAGGGCGGTGCAGAGCCGGTCGGCGAGGCGGACGATCTGCGCCTCCTGCTCCCCGCGGTCGTGGAGGTCGACGTCGAACGTGGTCTCCCGGGACTCCGACACGGCGATCCGCTCGCTGCTGACGGGCGCGTCGTCCTCGAAGCGGGCCCGCGCGCGCAGCCACGGGCCCTGACGGGGCCCGAAGGTCGCGACGAGCCGCGCCTCGTCGGCCGTGGCCAGCGAGGCCAGGGTGGCGTGGCCGAGCTGCTCGAGCCGCTCAGCGGTCTTGGGCCCGATCCCCGGGACGAGGCCGGGACGCGCGTCGGCGAACCGGATCCGCGCCTGCTCGGCGGTCAGCACGACGAACCCGGCCGGCTTCTCCGCGTCGGAGGAGACCTTGGCCACGAGCTTGTTCGGCCCGATCCCCACCGAGGCGGACATGCCCGTCCGCTCGCGGATGGCCCGCACCAGGCCGCGCATGGCCGCCTTGGGTGAGAGCAGGTGGGAGAGGTCGAGGTAGGCCTCGTCGAGCCCCATCACCTCGACCTGGTCGACCGTGTCGGTGACGAGCGCCATGACCTGGCGGGAGACCTCGCGGTAGGCCTCGAAGTCGGGCGGAATCAGGATGGCCTGCGGGCACAGCCGGCGAGCGCGGGCCACCGGCATCGCCGAGCCCACGCCGAACTGGCGGGCCTCGTAGCTGGCCGTGGTGACGACCGAGCGCGGACCGTTGCCCGCCACGATCACGGGCTTGCCCTTCAGCTCCGGCCGGCGGCGCAGCTCGACCGACGCGTAGAACGCGTCCAGGTCCAGGTGGGCGATGGTGCGGGCCACGGAGTGCAGCGTACGCGGTCGTCCTGACGGCCACCCGAACCTGTGTTCGCCTCCGGTCCCCCGGTCGAGTCGTACATCAGGGCCGCTGTGCGGCTGCGATGTACGACTCGACGCGAGGGAACCGCTAGTAGGCGACCTGGATCGTGCCGACGCCGTTGAACCCGAGCGCGCGGGCGGCGGCGCCCGTGAGGTCGAACTCGCGGTTGCCGACGTACGGCCCGCGGTCGATCACCGGCGCGACCACGGTGCGGCCGTGGTAGCGGATGGTGACCTTGGTCCCGCACGGCAGGGACTTGTTGGCCACGCCGATCTGGTCGTAGCCGAGCGTGCCGTTGCTGCAGGCCAGCGGCCCGCCGTAGTCGTCGTACCGCGAGGCCAGCGCGCCGCGGAAGCGGATCAGGCTGACGCGGCCGGCCGAGCGAGACGTGCCCGCCGCGACCTTGTCGCCCCCGGTCACGACGCGGATCGACCCGCTCGCGCCCGGCCGCCAGGCCAGCCTGTAGGAGCCGTCGTGGCGCGTGTGCGTGCGCACGGCGGTGCTCCAGCCGTGGCCCGTCTTGCGCTGGACGACGACGAGACGCCCCGCGCGGTGGGGCAGCACGTGCCCGGTGACGAGGGCACGATCGCCCGAGGCAACCGACGTCGACAGGGTGCGCAGGCCGATGGCCGAGCGGACCCGGACCCCGTGGACGGTCGAGTACGGCGACGTGGCCGTGCCGTTGGCCGCCGCGTCGGCGCGGACGGCCTGGACCAGGCCCTCGCCGAGGGCGACGCGCACGTTGCCGCGGCCGGGCAGCGCCCGGGAGAACGCGTAGCGGTGCGCCTTCGTGTGGGTCTTGGTCAGCGTCTTCCACGACGTGGCGCCGCGCGCCTGGTACTGCAGCGCGACGAACTGCCGGGCGTTGCCGCCCGTGACCCGGCCGGTGACCCGGACGGACTGACCCCAGCGGACCAGGCCGCGGTCGAGCTTGGCGGACACCGACGTCGCGCTGCTCGACGCGGCGGTGGGTGCGGCAGCGGACGCGGCACCGGTCGAAGCGGCCCCGGCGGTGGCCGGGACGAGGCAGGCGAGCCCGCACAGCACGGGCAGGGCGCGCAGGGCGCCCGGATGGGACATGGGCCTCATACGAGGTCCTCCTTCTGGATACGCCGCCTACGGAGTTAGCTGACGGGCTCGCGGTGCGGCGCACGCGCATCTGACGCGTGTCGCTACAGCGCTACGGCCGCAATCGCGGCCGATTCGCCCCCGCCGGCCCCAGACTTCGGGTCCGGCAATGGGTCCCCCGCTCGTCGCGCACGGAAGCGCGACGACTCGGCGATCGAACGAACGGACTTGAGTGTAGGGACCGAAGGACCCCGGGGTGTGCGGTACCGCACACCGTCCCGTACCGCCCGCTCGCCGCCGAAACGGACATCACGGCCGGTGAGCGGTCGCGATGTACGCCTCGTCGCGGCCCGGCGCGTCAGGCCGCTTCGAGCGTCCCGACGCGGCTGAGGGCGGAGACGACGCCGTCCTCGGTGGTGACGAGCGTCTCGCGCATCTTGGCCAGCCCCAGGCGGATCCGGCTCTTGGCGGTGCCGAGCGGCACCCCGGCGCGTTGGGCGATCTCGTCGGCGGTGAGGCCGCCCCAGTAGGCCAGGACGACGGCCTCGCGCTGCGGCTCGGGGAGCGTGCGCAGAGCGGCGAACGCGGTGTTGCGGCCGTCCTGGCGCTCGGCCTGGGCGGCGGGCTGCTCGTCCGTCCGGCCGTCGGAGCGGTCGACCACGAGCTTGAGCCGGTCGCTCACCCGGCCCGCGGACTGGGCCTCGCGCCACAGGTCCAGCGCCCGGCTGCGGGCCATCAGGCGGATGTAACTGCCCAGCTCGCCGCGGCGCGCGTCGAAGCTCGACGGCCGGCGCCACAGCCGCAGGAACACGTCCTGCACGACGTCCTGGGCCTGGGCGGCGTTGGACGAGATCCGGTAGGCGGTCGCGTAGGCGGCCCGGTGGTGACGGTCGTACGCATCGCTGAACTGCTGGGGGTCCGAGAGATCCATGTTCGTACGACGTCCTTTCGTGGCCCGTTCACGCTCCGGTGAGGGCCGCCCGCGTTGTGTCCTGCTTCCTTACCTACCCAGAGTGTAGAGGGTTTAGTCAACATGGTTATACATTCGTCTTCGAGCACGGTCCGATGAGCGACCGGTTTGCGCCGGATGCGGTTCCCCGCGACAATCGGCGCATGCCCAACCCCGAACGCCTCTCCGGTCTCGACACGTCGTTCCTGCACCTCGAGAACGACGGCGCGCACATGCACGTCGCCGGCGTGCTCGTGTTCGAGGGCGAGGCCCCGCACTACGACGACCTCGCCCGCATGATCGAGTCGCGCCTGCACCTCGTCCCGCGCTACCGCCAGCGGCTCGCGTTCGTGCCGCTCGGCCAGGGCCGGCCCGTGTGGGTGGACGACCCCCACTTCAACATCGCCTACCACCTGCGCCACGCCGCGCTGCCCTCCCCGGGCACCGACTACGAGCTGCGCGCGCTGGCCGGTCGCCTGTTCGCCCAGGAGCTGGACCGGGCCAAGCCGCTGTGGGAGCTGTCGCTGGTCGAGGGCCTGGAGAACAACCGCTTCGCGCTGATCTCCAAGACCCACCACGCGCTGGTCGACGGCGTCTCCGGCGTGGACATCACGTCGATCCTCTTCGACACCCAGCCCGAGCCCGTCCCCGTGGCCCCGCCCGACCGTCCGTGGATCCCCCGCCCCGTCCCCACCTCCTCGCAACTGCTCGGCGACGCGCTGGTCGAACGCGCGACCGTGCCCGGCGAGGTGGCCCGCGGCCTGCGCGCCGTCGTGCGCCGGCCCAAGAAGGTCCTGGGCGCCGTGAGTGAGGGACTGGCCGGCGTCGGCGCCACGCTGTGGGCCGGCCTGGCCGACACGGCCCCTGCCTCTCCGTTCAACGTGCCGATCGGCCCGCACCGCCGCTACACGTGGGCCGAGGCGTCGCTGGACGACATCAAGATCACCAAGAACGCGCTCGGTGGGACGGTCAACGACGTCGTGCTCGCCGCGGTCAGCCTGGCGATCGGCCGCTTCCTCAAGGGGCGCGGCGAGGAGATCGCCGGCAAGGAGCTGCGGGCGATGGTGCCCGTGTCCGTGCGAGCCGACGTCGACCAGGGCGCGCTGGGCAACCGCGTCGCCGCGATCTGGGCGCCGCTGCCCGTCGGCGTCGAGGACCCGGTCGAGACGCTGGCCATCGTCAGCAAGGCCATGGGCAACCTCAAGGAGTCGGGCCAGGCGGTCGGCGCGCAGGTGCTGACCGAGCTGACCGACTTCGCCCCACCCACGATCATGAGCCAGGCCGCCCGCCTCTCGGCCCGGCAGCGGTTCTTCAACCTCGTGGTGACGAACGTCCCCGGCCCGCAGATCCCCCTGTACCTGCTGGGCCGCAAGATGCTCTGCTTCTACCCGGTCGTGCCGATCGCCCAGAACCAGGCGCTCGGCATCGCGATCATGAGCTACGACGGGCACCTGTACTTCGGGATGCTGTCCGACTACGACGCGCTCCCCGACCTGGAGGCGCTGCGCGGCGACCTGGAGTGGGCGATCGCCGCCCTGCGCGGCGCCGCCGGCCCCAAGCGCCCCGCCAAGCGCAACGGCCGCGCCCCGGCCTCCGCCGCCAAGGCCGCCCACGCGGCCGTCACCCCGGCCTCCTAGCCGATCCGGGCCATGGGACACCCGGCCGTGCGCCGCGGGCTGATCGCGCTCGCGGCGCTCGCCGTGGCCGCGGCGGGCATCGCCGTGCTGATCGGCGCGCTCGACGGCTCCGGCGCGAGCACCACCGACGCCCCCGCCCAGCCGGGCGTGGCGACACCGGCCGCGACCGGGGCGCTGGGCCGGATGCTGGCCGCCGGCAACGTGGTGCTCGCCTACCGCGATCCGGCCGACGGGGTCGCGGCCGCGCGCTGGGCCCGCCAGGCCGGCGGGGCGCGGACGCCCGCGCTGGTCGCCAGCGGGCAGGCCGTGCTCCCACAGCTGCGGCCCGGCCAGACCGAGCGCTTCGCCGCACTGGCCCACGAGCGCGAGCAGACCGCCGCGTCGCTGGAGGACCCGGCGCTGACGACGTTCGCGGACGCCTGGTTGGGCCGCGGCGCCGCCCCGTCCCCCTGACGGTCACCCTCCTGGGCCGATGGCGGCATGAGGTGACCTTCAGGCCCGTCCTGAGAGACTTCCGGGCATGACCGCCCCCGCCTTCCTGCGCGTCGCGCTCGCCCAGATCGACCCCACGGTCGGGGACCTGGAGGGCAACGCCACCCGGATCGTCGAGGCCATCGCCCAGGCGCGCGACGGCGGTGCCCAGCTCGTCGTCCTCCCCGAGCTGGCCCTCACCGGCTACCCGCCCGAGGACCTCCTCCTGCGGCCCAGCTTCCTGGCCGCCGCCCGCACCGCGCTGGAGGGCGTGGCCGCCCAGACGCAGGGCATCGTCGCGCTCGTCGGCTTCCCCGAGCTGGACGACGACCTCTACAACAGCGCCGCAGTGCTCGCCGACGGCGCCGTCCAGGCCACGTACCGCAAGGTCCGCCTGCCCAACTACGGCGTGTTCGACGAGCAGCGCTACTTCCAGTCCGGCCCCGGCGGCGCGCTGATCGAGGTCGACGGCGTGCGCGTCGGCGTGACGGTGTGCGAGGACATCTGGACCCCGGGCTCGCCGGAGGCCGAGGAGTCGCTGGCCGGCGCCTCGGTGATCGTCAACCTCTCCGCCTCCCCCTACCACGCCGGCAAGGGCTTCCAGCGGGAGCGGATGCTCGCCCAGCGGGCGCGGGACAACCTCTCGGCGTTCGTGTTCTGCGCCCTGGTCGGTGGCCAGGACGAGCTGATCTTCGACGGGCACTCGGTGGTCGTCGACCACGAGGGCACCACGATCGCCCGCGCCGACCAGTTCGAGGAGGACCTCCTGTTCTGCGACGTGGACGTGTCCTCGGCCCGCGCCGCCCGCCTGCGCGACACGCGTCACCGGGCCGCGGCACGGGAGCTCCGCACGGCGGTGCCGGTCATCGCCCGCCTGAGCACCGGGGTCACCGCACCGATCGAGGCCGCGCCGGCCCGGCTGGAACCGCTGCTGGAGCCGGAGGCCGAGGTGTACGGCGCGCTCGTGCTCGGCGTGCGCGACTACGTGCGCAAGAACGGCTTCCGCCGTGTCGTGCTCGGCCTGTCGGGCGGGATCGACTCCACCCTGGTCGCCCTCGTCGCCGCCGACGCGCTCGGGGCCGAGGCCGTCACCTGCGTGACGATGCCCTCGCCCTACTCGTCGACCGGCACCCGCTCCGACGCCGAGGTGCTGGCCGAGAACCTGGGCGTCGAGCTGCTGGAGCTGCCGATCGCCGGGGCGATGGACGTCTACGCGGGGCTGCTCGCGGAGCCGTTCGCGGGCCGGGACCCGGACCTCACGGAGGAGAACCTCCAGGCCCGCATCCGCGGCAACCTGCTGATGGCCCTGTCCAACAAGTTCGGGTGGCTGGTGCTGACCACCGGCAACAAGTCGGAGATGTCCGTGGGCTACTCGACCCTGTACGGGGACAGCGCCGGCGGCTTCGCGGTGATCAAGGACGTGCCCAAGACACTGGTCTACCGGCTGACCGCCTGGCGCGACGTGCAGGCCGACGGGGTCGGTGCGGGACGACCGGGCCCCCTCGTGCCCGAGACCGTGGTGACGCGGCCGCCCTCGGCGGAGCTGCGGCCCGACCAGCGCGACGACGACTCGCTGCCGCCCTACGACGTGCTCGACGCGATCCTCGCCGGCTACGTGGAGGAGGACCTGGGGCGCGACGCGCTGGTGGCCCGCGGCCTCGACGGCGAGACGGTCGACCGGGTCCTGCGCCTCGTCGACCTGGCCGAGTACAAGCGCCGCCAGCAACCCCCGGGGATCAAGATCACCCCGAAGGCGTTCGGCCGCGACCGCCGCATGCCGATCACCAACCGCTTCCGCGGATAGGCGAAACACCCCCCATGCGGGGGGATTGGGCGCGTTCGAGCTTGAGGCCCCGCCGGTCGAGGCGCAGGATGTCCTCAACTCATGGAGCAGCGCTCTCCCCGCTCGCTCGATGGGGACGGCACGCCCGACGTGCCGTTGATGGGGACATAAGAAGCGCGAGGGGGCGCGGCACCGAACGTGCCGCGCCCCCGAGCCCCCGTCGACACCGAGTCGGGACGACCACCATGGAAGCCGCGACCTTCTTGCCCTCCGATCCATCCGTCCTCGTCGAGGCCTCGCTCTCGTGCCCGTTCTGCCTGGCCGAGGCCGACGAGATCGTCATCGAGGGCGGGGTGCTGGACGCGAGTGCGCGATGCTCCTGCGTGGCATGCAGTCGCGAGCGGAGCGTCGCGTTGGACCCGGAGCAGTTCCTGCGCCTGTCGTTGACGGTGCCCAGAACCGGATGAACGACCCCGACGGTGGGGCGCACATCGCCGCCCTCGACGCGTTCGTGCAGGTCCTGGCGAGCGTGCCGGAAGGCCCGAGCCCCCGCAGCGACGACGACGGACGCGCGTTCTACAGCGGCCTGTGCGAGGCGATCTGCCAGCTCACGTCCGCCCAGCGCGCGCTGATCTTCCGCTACGACTCCACGCGCCGGCAGGTTCGTGCCGCGGGCGCGCACGGCATCGACGTGGAGATCTTCGACGACGGCTTCTTCACCGTGGAGACGCTGGCCGCGGCCCGGGAGGCGCTGGCCACCGACTCCGTGGTGGAGATCCCCCCGCACGACGCCATCCCCCCGCAGTACGCCTCGCTCGTCGGCGACGTCGGCGGCCTCGTGGTCACCCCGATGGCGGCGGGCGGCCGCTGGGTCGGCGTCATCATCTCCGACCGCCCGTCGTCCGCCACCCCGCTGCCCGCCGCCGAGAGCCACATGCTGTGGACGCTGGGCAAGACGGCCGCGCTGGCCACCACCGCGCGCATCTCCACCCACCAGGCCCAGCGGGCCCGGGAGCTGGAGGCGCGGATCGACATGGCCCGCGACATCCACGACGGCGCGATTCAGCGGCTGTTCGGCGTGTCGCTGGCGTTGTCGGGCGAGGGCCCGCTCGACGCGGAGTCGCGCGCCCGCTGCGCCGACGAGCTGCAGCTGGCGATGCAGGACCTGCGCAACGCGCTGCAGCGCCCCCTGGGCCGCACATCGCGCCCGACCAACACCACGCTCGGCGAGGAGCTCACGCGGCTGGCCGCCGAGCACGCCGAGTCGGGCATCGTCCTGGAGCGCGGCGACCCCGCCGCCGTGCCGCCCGACCTCGAGCCGCTGGTGCAGTCGGTGCTGGTCGAAGCGGTGCGCAACGCCCACCGCCACGCGACGCCCACCGCCGTCCGGGTGTCGGTCAGCGACGAGGCGGACGCGTTCGTCCTGGAGATCCGCAACGACGGCGTGACGCACAACCCCGGTCCCTCCGGCGTCGGGCTGCGCCTCGCCGCCGTCGAGGCGCTGCAGCTCGGCGGGCTGCTCGAGTTCGGGCAGCCCTCCCCCAACGAATGGCAGGTCCGGCTCGTGGTCCCGCATCATGGTTGACGGCCCCGGGCGCCAGCGCCCGCTGCGCGTCCTCGTCGTCGACGACCACGACGTGGTGCACTGGGGCTTCCGGCTGATGCTGTCCCAGCAGCCGTGGGTCGAGCGCACGCTGAGCGCGCGCACCGGTGCCGAGGCCCTCGCCCTGGCCGTGCGCTACGACGTGCACGTCGCGCTGGTCGACCTCTTCATCGGCCAGGAGTCGGGCGCCGAGGTGACCGAGCGCCTGCGCGCGCTCGACGTCCCGCCCAAGGTGCTGCTCATCTCCGGCGCCGGGCGGATCGCGCCGAGCGCCGCGCGCGCGGCCGGCGCCTCCGGGTTCGTGCTCAAGGACTGGCCGGCCGCGGACGTCGCCGACGCGGTGCGCATGGTCGGCCTGGGGATGACGGTCTTCCCGCCCGCCGAGGCGCCGTCGGGTCCGACGCTCACCGAGCGTGAGCGGGAGGTGCTGGCGCTGATCGCGACCGGCGCGACCAACCGGGAGATCGGCGCGACGCTGCACCTCTCCCCCCACACCGTGAAGGAGCACAGCAGCGTGCTCTACCGCAAGCTCGAGGTGCGCAACCGCGCGGAGGCCGTGCAGCGCGCCCAGCGCCTGGGCCTGCTGGCCTGACGCCCCGCCCGCCCCCGCGAGTGTCAGCTGATGTACCGCGTCGGTACATGAGCTGACACTCGCCTGACGCCCCGCGCCCGGCCGAGCGTTCGACGATCACCGGGCGGTAACAGCATTCCCCCCGATCGTCGGGAACGACCCCCCGCCCGGCCGTGCTTGGCGCCCGGGCCCTCGCGCTCGCCGCCGGGATGAGCCACGTTGACGGGGTGAGCGACGAGCCCATCACCGCCTACCTGTTTCCCGGCCAGGGCGCGCAGGACGCCTCCGGCCTGGCCGACGTCGAACGCGACGCGCCCGACCTGCTCGCGCTCTGCGTCGAGCTGCTCGACGGGGAGGAGCCGTTCACCCGCTGCGACGAGAGCACCCGCTTCGCCCAGCCTGCGATCCTCCTGGCCAGCCTCGCCGCCTGGCGGCGCCGGGCGCCCACGGCCGCGCCCGACCGCGTGTACGCCGGCCACTCCCTCGGGGAGCTGAGCGCGCTGGCGGCGGCCGGCGCGATCGCCGAGGAGGACGCGGTGCGCCTGGCCGTGCGCCGCGGCGCGGCGATGGCGGACGCCGCCGAGCGCACCGGTGCGCAGGGCATGGTCGCCGTGCTCAAGGGCACCCCCGAGGCGGCCGCGCAGCTCGCGGGCGACCACGGGCTGGGCGTGGCCAAAGACAAAGC
>Ga0247758_1000340_pt1 | contig 41525 bp, 27 predicted proteins | sample UWRJL156409C4_FD_180950 | JGI IMG/M metagenome (GOLD analysis project Ga0247758, IMG submission 180950) | Plant litter microbial communities from Arlington Agricultural Research Station in Wisconsin, United States - UWRJ-L156-409C-4 | ecosystem: Environmental > Terrestrial > Plant litter >...
GTGCGGGGACGATGGCGGCGTTGATGTGGAGGGAGAATTGGAAGCGCGAGAGGGGGGAGAGGGAGAGGAGGGTGGAGATGGTGAGGGGGGAGGATAGGGGAAATATGGGGGATTGGCACCCTAGTTTTAGGTTTACGTTGTGAAGGTGGAGGGGTTGGGTTGGGATGTGATGGGGGTCTGAATCTCGAAGAGGCCCATCGATTGTTGCTATAAAGAAGCTAACATGAATCTAGCATAACACAATTGTCCTCATAGCCGCCTCTAGTATCCCGCTGGACTCCAACTCACGCACTAGCTCCCCTTGCATAATCCTATGGATATAGCAATGTCCGACAAGCATGTAGGCGCCCGCTGTGGGTCGAAGAATATATGGAATCGACGACCCTGCAATGATGGCAACAGCATCGGTATCCCTCATAATGTGCGGTCCCATGCCAACATAACCATCGTGAAGAATAAAAAAGCTTCGGCAGATCCCCGTGCCAATCCAGCACCGTCTGAAGTTTGCATGGTTTGAGTCAGGGTAAAAGCAAGCAATTGCGTTGGTAACTGCCTCTGCCGTCGGTTTTCCGTAGGATGATGGAATCTTGCCAGAGATAATTGGCTTGATCTCTGATAAGTCTTGTTCAAGCTCGGCAAGATCTTTATGTGTCCGGTAAATCCGCGATTCCCAAGTTTCGTTGTTGTCCCAGTCGCCCAATGACGACTCTCGTCCCTTGCGGTACCTAAGTGATGCTATCCCTGCGAGCTCTATTCGAGACGAGACGAATCCGACCGCATCTGGTATGACCTCTCCCATGACATGGCAGAGCAGACGGTCCGCCCAATACGCTGCGAAGTCTTGGTATATCTGACTTTCGGACCACTTTTCATGCCGGGTGATGTCCGGTGCCCCGCAAAGGAGGGTCCAGGTAAAGTCGCGGATCAGTTGCGTGTTCCTTTGCATTGCTGCCGTGTCTCCCTTCAAGGCGGTCCACGCTCCCCAGATGTGCTGGATGCCGTCCGCTACAGAGACACCCTCATCCTTTGACTGCGAAGCTATCACGCTGTCATACCGAACGACCGTCTTAACATCCAGAATGATGCCGTGTAGCCTCAACGCGAAATTCGCGTCGACAAGTTTAGGGGTGACAAAATTCATCGTTGCTGAAGCGGAAAATGGGCCGTTAAATGCAACCCCGGTCGGATTTGACCTGTTCCATCGTGGAACCCACGTCGGCCACTCGGCAGGTCGCATCGCGTCCTCTTCCCAGTGATGTACATCGCCCAGGACGTCCAGACTCTTTCTCAGCACACAGAGAGCCAAGGTCACGTCACAAAAGACCTTAGCAGCAGGGAGCGCGTAGTTCGGGACAATGTCTGGACCGTCATCAACCAAACCAAGAACAGAGTAAATACGGTCGATCTCCACCGTGCAGCTTCGCGACGTGACGTTGAGCAAGCACGCTTCCAAGGTGCGCGGCCTCTTGTTCATCATGTCATCGTAGGCAAGAAGCTTGAATACTCTGCTCTGATCCAACAGCACGCCGCGGTAGTTGTAAAGGGACGGATTTCTTATCGCCCAGTTTAGGAACCCAGCCAAAAGCTCCTGCGAAATTTCGATGTGGCCCCATAGGAAGGTGAGCCGACGGGCCAGTATGACTTCTTGCAGGATCCAAACTCTGGTGAAATACGGGAGGCCAAGCAGCGCGTCGATCGACATCCACTCGGCAGCGCCGATGTCTGGCAGGCCGTGCTTCGAGAGGAAGCCTTGTAGTGCGGGCGCAAAGCGGTCTCCGACATCCTTGAAATGGCCGTCGGCGATCTCGCGGAGAAAGCGCAGCGCCGCCGGTGCGTTTGCCTCGGGATCCGGCCCAAGCCACGAGATAACCCTGTCCGCATTTCGATATATGTCGCGCATGAGAAGAACCTGTTTGGATCGCTCGGCAATGTCGTTTTGGTTGATGCATATCTGGTCGATCCACAATGTTCTTGGTCGGTCTGGGAGGCGAAGGGATCGGATGGCGTCGGCGAGGTTGGCCGTGATGCTCGAAGGTTGGCCGTCGCACAAGATGACCTCGGCGGGTTGTGATAGAGGCCCCCAGACGTAGCTCAACGCTTCATAATCGACTGCGCGCCCGTGGAGGGATTTCCAGACCTTGCCAAGCCAGGGTGGAAGTGGTTTGGCGGGGCGCGATCGCACCTGCTGCACGCAAAATTTGCAGCGTATCGGCGCCGTTGGAGGCCCCCCGAGGATGGTGACCACTCGCGTCGATTGTGAAGGTAGAGGCTCGTAATGATATCGTGTAGTCATTGAGGTGATGAGGAAACGGCCATCAAGCTGCTCTGACGAACAAGACGTCTATCCCCGTTCTCATAGACTGGGTACGATTGCACAATTGTATAAGATAGTTAATAAAGATCAAAGTAAATCTAATTACCGGCCATGGGTGGGCGGGCCCGTGTGAGGAAATAGCACCAGGTATGGCGTTGTAAAACAAACTTTTACATTGGTGACGCGAGGAGTGGACTGACCAAGTGGCGTGATCATGGTCCTAGCGAGGTTACACTTCACGCGACCTAGGATTTCCTTGGCGCGACCCACCCCACTTTTTCCGCACTCTAGGTCGCGCTAACCTTCGGAAATCGGTCGCGTTAGTTCACTATATATAACCCTAAGGCCCGATAAGCGAGTATATAACGCATATACAACGCATATGCCACTACTATCAATTTTCCATATACTACCCTACTATTGTCAAGATTAACGCTGCGTGCTGTGCCTGGACAACGGCCTTTGTCGCTTGTTGATCCTGAAGAGACACACTGAGGCCTTTGCAGGCCCAGAAAGTGGTTCTTTATCCAGAAGGAACAGGACTGGGACAAAGGGTGGAATTCATGTATTTAGGCAGAGGCATCTGCCGACCAAACGACAGAAGAAGCAGACAGATCATCAATTGGAATTCCCACAGTTCTCGGTATAAATTATATACGCAGTATTCACTTACGAATACCACACCTCAAGTATACTTGAATAGCGTTTTTTGCTCTTCGGCCTCAGATTCCTGCGAACCGCACGAGGGTCGATCTTGGAGCGGTCTGCTGTAAGGCCTCTCCTCCTGGCCCACTGAATAACAGCATCTGCTGGATTGAACGCCGTTGATTCGAACACCATTATCTTACGTTTTGTCAAAGGTAGTGATGAGTTCAAGGTAATGAACAATAGAAGGAAGAGTGTATGCGGTTAGATATAGGTGCGAGATGTCGAGAGCAAAGTCTAGGTGAAGGCGGAACATTCCCTTTCGACAGACGGGGCCAATTTTGCCATTTTTATGTATGGGACCAATTCTGGGCTCGCTCGGCTAGAATTGAAGTAACTTTGTATGCTGCGGCGCAGCCTTGCGGAAATGGTTGTTAGGCTGAGCAAAGCCTGAGCAAGCTGAGCAAATCCTGAGCCAGTCCTGAGCCAATCCTGAGCCGGCCCTGAGCCGGGGTGAGCAACGTCACGTGGGCGAGGTCCGAAAAAGGAAACTTTGGGTGCCCAGATTCGTCGCAGGAAACAGAAAAACCGTTCCAAAGCTGCCTCATTTCTCGCCAAGTTCCGCTGGGCTGTGTCGGACAAGGCCAAGCTCAAGACCATCGCCGTCCACTTGAGAGACTGCAACAACGGCTTATATCACTTACTGTCGGCTACCGAGAGAAGACGGCTTCGACGGGCACTTGCGCTAGAGCTTGTGACGACGAACACTGTCCTAGGCCTTGCTTAGCTGGAGGAGGCGTCCCAGGACAACAGCGGTTTAGCCAACATGGCTGCTTTACGGCGCTTCAATGTCTCCCTTGCCGCTGCAGCCCCGATTTCGACGTCCGTTTATAGAAGACTTGTCGCGGCGATACCCATGGCGTCCATCAGATGCTCCATGGTGGCGGAACAGGCCCGAGAAGTGGCCACATGCGCATCGGGGGACGCTGTCGGCTCCGACAGAACGTTGTTCTTGGAGTGGAAGCAATATGGGGACAGTGCCGATGAGAATGCCCAAGAAACTCGGACCCGCAACCTCGCAAGTTTGCTCGAGCGTCTTACAGTTGCCGAGGGTCTCTGCATACCACTGTGTCTCGGGTATGCCGCCAACTACCGGAACTATCGAACCTGCCTGATATTCAAGCACCCAGTCGGCACCAGCAAACAGCTAGAGACTCTTTCTAGGTTACTCAGTTCCAAAGGAGTTCCGCCGCTAGGCGACCGTTTCAAGCTTGCCCTCAGTCTCGCCACCTCACTTTCGGCCATACACACTTCCGGATGGCTACACAGACAGCTTAGTTCCCACAACGTGCTCTTCTTTTCCCCCACTATTGCCCCAGGTGACTGCCTGGTCGATGGCTGGAGCATCCCTTCACCATTCATAGTTAGTTTCGATTACTCTCGCCCAAACGAAGACAATGCCGAAAGCGAGGCAGTTCGCGGCAACCCAGACCAGCAACTATACCGTCACCCAAGCTCACAGGGACCTCTACGGAAGAGGTTATGTCGTGCATTTGACATTTACTCGCTGGGCGTCATGCTTGTCGAAATCGGATATTGGAGGCCTATCTCGCAGTTCATCAAGGATTCCTACACGCCCGAAAAACTGCTCAATCACCTCATCAAGATCCATACACCCAGACTGCCACCTAAGACGGGCACCTTGTACACACATGTGGTGCGGAGCTGCTTGGAGGGAGCCCTTGCCAATCATGCCCTCAACGAGGCTCAATCTCAGCGCATGTTTTATTGGTCCGTAGTTAACGAGCTAGAGCGCTTGGTTGTTTAACTAACAGGGCTGTAGAGGATAGGGCTGAAGAACTTGGGCTTATAATAGCTGTAGGGGCTTTATGTGACCGCTAAGAAAGATATATATAGCTAGATTTAGAGCAAAATGGGGGAAGGAAGTTTGTGTTATCTCTAACCCCTCTGATTGCCAGTCTTTGTTAAAGAAATTTCCTCGATGCTCCCAGCATTTCTTTGCAACCCTCACTTGGTGTATCAATTAAGAAATGAATATCTTATGTTATTAGGTCTGACTAAAAGGTGTACGTATCTATTATTATTTGTCTTACACCGTGGGAGCTGAAAACCCCGCCCGTCAGGGCAAACGGTCCCTCTACTGCTAACTGTCTACTGTCGGGGTGTAGTCGGGGCGTTGCCGCCCCGCCTACCCTTCTAGTCTATCCATCTGAAATACAATTGGTTTGGTCTCAACTACCAAACGTGGTGACAGGACATGGGGTTAGTGCTGTGTGTCGGCGTGTGTCACAAAGGAGATTGGGCGTAAGCGGGTCGTAGGTGTACCTATCTAGTTATGGTAGTGATTGTATTATAAGATGTATTAAAATACGGGCTGAAGAAGGACTGGAATTGATAACAGCTTTCTAGCTTTTGCTTCTTTAGTTTTAACCTTGTGAAGTCTTTTTAACGAGAGTGTTTGAGATGGGAGGTGAAATATAAAATATATTAGAATTGGGTCTGAGTGATAGTTCGGGCGGGGCTGGGGTGTTCGTAAGGGGCAAATGCCCCGTCCCCTTTTAGCTCGGCTGTGGCGCTATTTCAGTCCACCTCTGAACTCGATCCGGATCGAGCAATCTGAGCCAGGGAGTCACAATTTGGTTTTATAGTCATCTCAAAGACGGCCGCATCTGCAAGTCCTGCAAGAGAAGGACTTGGGAGAGGCAAAGGATGGCACGCAGGATGTGTCACAAGGACGAACGCAACACGGCGCTGGCGTGGGATGGCTTCGGCCTTTGAGCATCTCCCCTTGACGCACTGGTGCCGTTTGAAGCCCCTGAATCTCACACAAGTGTGCCTTTGCATTGCTGTTGGTTACAGATGACAGTGGTTGTAGTTGTCACGAGGCCGTGTCGCTCTCTGGTTGCCATGAAGCCCAGGCAGCTGGTTTCAACAAACAGAGGAGCACAATCGTTCCATGGAGCCTACAGTGCGCTGAATGCGAATGAGGATGACTTCCGACCAGGTGACTCAAGTCAAGACTTTGAGATGACGATGTCGGGGTCTGTTGACACAACGGCTCCATCCCAACCACCTGGTCCCCACTTAACACCACAGCGCCTCAGGCTTCTCACTTCGCATTGCCCCTAGGTACTCACTTCCAGCTGCCATGAAGCCCAGGCAACGGGTTTCAGCAGTTTTCAGGGGGTCTGGTTTCTCGACGCACAGATCCCACAAGCCGATTATATATATACCTGCCAGACAAGCGCCCTTCTCTGGCCTTCTTGTCTTCTACTCAACCATGCACTCACCAAGACACCGACGAGTGCACAGCCAAGAACAGCACTCCAAGCACTCCAAGCACTCCTATCGACATCCTTGGAAACTCATCCTCGATCCCCTTTTCACAACACAAAACCACCCAAGACGGGGACTACACCATGCACCACCCGCACAACACGAGAAGTAAATCCACAGGCCGTAGGTGCCAATGGCAGGACTGCTACGAATCCGTGCCGCCTGACAAGGATTACTGCGCCATGCATCCCATCGCTGTGCGGCCCCCTCAGGTGAACCCTTCGGCCCCGACCAATCAACCTCTCGGCCAGACCAGTCAAGACCGCGACCCGAGGGGTAGAAGCAGTTCCCGGCCTCCCTCTTCTCACCGCTCGAGCTCCCGCCCTTCCTCTTCTCATCGCTCGAGCTCCCGCCCTATCTCGGAGTGGCGAAGCCATGCTCCCACCCCCAGACCCACGGGTCACCACGTGAGTCCTAGCATGGTGCAGACCGACGATATCCACACTGGGGGCCGCACCCGTGATGAGTCTATGAGCCCGAGCTCTTATTACTCCAGCCGCGCACCGTCCCCTGCCTTGAGCTCCAATATGAGCAATATGAGCATCAGTGGACGGTCTCTAAGCTCTGGCGGTAGCGGCAGAGCCTTTCGAACTGGCACCATTGCATCGGATCTACCGGATCCGAGTCTGGCGCTTCGCGACCTCATTGACTCTCGCGCTCATGTGACCAACACGGGGTTTTCGCTTGACCCGTCTGCGCTGTCGGCCGCTCGGAGCTCTGGTGTTGGAGCACAGCAGTCGCAAGCCACTGTTGGAAGACAGCAGTCGCAAGTCAGTGAAGAAAAGCCGCCGCAAACCATGGCAGGACAGCAGCCGCAGCCGCAGGCCTTTCCAAGACAGCCGCCGCCTCCGCCGCCGCCAGTCTACGGAGGACAGCAGCCGCAGTCGCAAGCATATGCAGGACCGTAATTGCAATTCTACGGAGGACCGCCGCCGCAAACTTATCGAGGACCGCCGCAGACTGGTGATGCACCTCCGTATAACCCTGCGATGGGAACGTCTAAGCCTACTGGTGCTGAACCGGTTCAGCCTTGGTTGGCACAGAAGTCGACTCCTGCTACTACTTCTATACCATATAAGGCTTCCTATGGAACGAAGAAGAAACATGCCTCCGAACAGCAGCCGTTTGCTGCCGTGGCTTCTGCAAGCCCCAACGATGAATGCAGCAAACCGGGTTGCCACAAGAAAGCCGACACGGGCTGCGGGGATATGTGCGAACGCCACTGGTACAAATTTCTTGAGAGCCAGGGAATTCCCCGACCTTAAGGGGCATCTGCAATCATGCACCTAGCTGCATCGAGGGGGGTGAGGGACTTGGCAGAGCGTCGGACGCAGGGCTGGTGGACGGCGAACCTATCGGATCCAGACAAGGGCAGAGAGCAGGCTATGTTGCCCTTTTTCCTTCACCCCGGCATAGTGACTCTTCCTGGGGAATTAGGAGTCAGTTTTGGCAGCGTTTGCTAGACAGCTAGGTCTTTAAGAATTATTTCTTATATTTGTAAATTTCCTTGGTGTTGAGGTGCAAGGGGGGACCCAGGGGTAATCGTGCGAAGCCTCTATTCGCACTGTCCCCCTTCCCGATTCAGCAGATGTCTTCGTGTGGCTGGGCACGCAAGTTGGAGATTGCACTGCGCAGGAAGAGGCACGTGATGTCCGCCGGACGGAGCACCCAGTCAGCTGAAATCCCCACTTTGGGCACAGCTGAGAGCCTGCTCGAGTGTGGAACTTTCACTTCATTGACCACTTCGCTGCCTTATTTACCTGGTACACAACTTATAGCCCCTCATGGCCGAGAGCCTGGCGGCTATTAGTTTGGCGTCCAACATCCTCTAGTTCGTGGAGATGGGCGTCAAACTGGTTTCCAACTCGGCCAAGATCTACCGAAGTGCCGACGGAAATTGCCTCAGAACGCCGAGCTGGAGGACCTCATGATCGATCTTGAGTGGATGACCCGACGGCTTCTCGCCAGCAAGGACCATGCTCCGAAAGAGCTGCATGCGATGCGGAATACGATCGAGACTTGTTTGACCCTGGCGGGCGAATTGAGGACGGTGCTGCAGGGGCTTCAGCTAGACCGAGACAAACATCGCAACGTGTGGAGATTTGCTAGTGCTTTGCTGGCAGCCCGGAAAAGCGCCAACGTGAAGGACCTCGAGGAGCGGATATTCAAGCTCCGCGATCAGATTTGCGCCCATTTGATCGTCATGCTGAGGTAAATATATCTTTTCGGCTGTGTTCAGGGCTCGGCCTGGCAGCGTGCTGACCAGAGGAGCGACAACCCAACAGCCAGAGAAACACAGAGGTAAAGTCCTCGAAGGACGGCTTGCAAACCAACCAACGACTCGAAGAGGTTGCCAGCCAAATAGATGCCCTCGTCAAAGCGCAGACTTGGAAAGATGCCGAACAAGGTCGGAGCTTCGACGATCTCGTCGCGAAATGGTCAATATTTGAGCAGCAAACCCAAGCCCTCGCAAAAGTTAGACGTGTAATCAAGAGCCTCCACTTCAACAAGATTGCAGACCGAGCATCCGTCATCCTGCCCGCCCACAAGCAAACCTTCCAATGGATCTTCGACTCCGAAAAATTCACCAACTTCGCGACATGGCTGGAATCTACACCTACCTCACAGGAGCTCGGCAACCTGTACTGGATCTGCGGCAAAGCCGGCTCGGGGAAGTCCACCTTAATGAAGTTCCTCTCTTCCCATCCACAGACCTGCCAGCTTCTCCGCACATGGGCCGGGGACAATACATTGGTGATCGCGAGCCACTTCTTCTGGAATCACGGCACTCCCTTGCAGGCATCCGAAGAAGGACTCTACAAGACCATTCTCACCCAAGCCTTTCGCCAAGTCCCTGAGCTTGTCCCAATCATTTGTCCCGCCCGGCTGGACGACATCAACTCCCTCGATCCCTGGGGAAACGACGAGCTGCTCCGCTCAATCGAACTTCTCGCTTCCAACTCTCACCTAGCCATCCGCTTGTGCGTCTTTATTGACGGCCTAGATGAGTTCCGCGGCGACCACATCGACCTCCTAGCCCTCATTTACCGTCTCAGTAACTCCCCCAACCTCAAGATCTGCGTCTCCTCCCGCCCCTGGATCGACTTCCTTCGCGCCTTTGACACCCATTCCTTCAAACTCCGCGTCCAGGACCTCACTCGCGACGACATAACCCTCTACGTGCAAGACCACCTCCAATCAGATATTCACTTCCAGAAGCTCCAGACACAGCACACCGACGACGCCACCCTTCTGGTCACGCAAATCGTCTCCCGCGCTGAGGGTGTTTTCCTCTGGGTGTACCTCATCATGCGCTCGCTGCTCCGCGGGTTACGAAACAGCGATTCCATCGGTGACCTACACCGCCGGCTGAGCCTGATGCCATCCGATCTAGAAAGGTACTTTGAGCTCATGCTGGGGAACATCGAGGATGTGTACCGCGAACGCACATCCCGCACGTTTCAAGCCCTGGTGCATGTCGGCGGGGCAGTCCCGGTGCTAATGTTCTACTTTATGGACCTAGAGGAACTCGACCCGGGGTACGCGCTCGACATGGGAATAGCGCCGTACTCCATGGAGGAGGTGGTGGAGCGCGCCGAGGAGAAGCGCATGCGGATGATTGCCCAGTGCAAGGACCTGGTGTACATCCACGAGCAGCCTGATGAACCGGGCTTCAGCGCGCTGGAGGCCGCCTTTCTGCACCGCACCGTGGCCGACTACTTCCAGACGGGAAAAATGTATGGGCTGCTGGCGCAGCAGGCCGGGGAGGGTTTCGATGTCAGGAAGGCGTTTTGTAGAGCGAGCTTGGCGCAGCTGAAGACTATGGCGAGGTGGACGGTGGGCACGATGGCAGACTTGGAGAGGGTGCAGGTGGTATGGGCGCAGATGCAGGTTTCGGCAGGAGAGCTGGAGGCGCTTACGGGAGTCGAGGGGGTTGTTGAGGCTAGTAAGGGGAGAGAGATCATTTTGAATGAGATGCGTGGGCTCACGGCTAACTGGCTGGGGCGGGAGCAGCAGCAGAAGCACGCCACGGGCTGGGTGGAAGGGTTTTGGAAGAGGCTTGATTTGGTTAGGGGCGTGTTTTAGTTGGTCCAATTCACCGTCCGGCTGCTCTCCCCCGGGACATCTTCTCAAGCTATCTACCTATCTACACCTCTAACATGTTCTGTTGCAAATGTTACCTAGGTTGTGCTTTGAGAATACTTGTAATCGGATGAAAACTGAAGAACAAAGGGAGCTTTGATTCACTCAGCCCAAAGACAACGCGGCAAATTGCTATTGTCGCTTTATGGATTGCCAGCCATTTCTTTGTCGACATCAAGGTCTCAAGTTCTCAATGGCCATTCCCTTCCCGGCATCGAACAATGCCGCGAAGATGCTGCGAGCCATTCACTCATATATCTGGTGCCAGGGTATTGGAATACAGCATATAAAGTCAAGTCCATCTCAAACAGGCCTCTTTCTTTTTGTATTCCTTCACAGCGCTCGCCACTCTGATCATCACCCGAGCCCAGCAGTCAACAACCACAATCAAAACTCTTCTTCAGCAGCTCCGAGTCAGCAGAAACCTTAACACTACACACTTCACCAAGATGTCTCACCCACCTCGCTCCTTCGACCTCGAGTGGTTCGCCGCCTTCCCCAAGGCCCCAATCGGCACCAACGAAGTATCCCCCATCCAGCCCTGCGTCGGCTACACCCTCGCCAAAGCTCCCAAGCACGACTGGGTCCGCATCGAGACCAAGATCCGCCGAATTGGCTCCTCGGGCGAAGCCAAGCTCGTCCAGCCCGGCTGCGGCTGGGTGGCGGGAGAGAAGCCGAAGGGACCCATCAAGAACAACAAGGAGGTCAAGTTTCAGTGGACGGATCTCCAGATGAGGGTGCCAGGGACTTATTTCATTGAGGTGGAGGTTCTTTTGGGGATGGGGGCGAGTAACAAGCCTGTTTATCGGGCTGTGGGGGTTAGTAATAGGGTTGTGGTGGGGGTTGAGGGGAGTTAGGGCTGTCAAGGTACCGAATATCTCAGGGGCTCGGAGGAAGGGGGGAGCCTGAATGGGTACTCTTCAGCAGAAAATGAAACTTGGCTTGAGGCCGATGCTACGATATGGTTCTAAAATTTGACATGTGATGTGATACTATCTGCGACTAACAATCCCGAACATTGGACAACTACAGAACTGTCAGTGGTCATGTTGCCCACTCTCAGCAATTCACTGCCTCTCTTATGCCAATACGCATCACAAGTTACTGGGACACACCTATTCACAACCCCTCAGCCCCGTGCATATACAACCCCTCTCTCTTCCTCTCCCCCTTCCACATCCTTCCATCAACCACACCCTCAACGTTCCAACACTTACAAAACTCTATCACTTCCAATCACAATGAACGCCCTAACCAACATCCACCCCTCTCTCCACCGCCTCAAAGACTACCTCCATACCCTCAGCCCCACCCCATCCCGCGACTCCCTCAACACCACCTCAATGTGGCCTGGTATGTGGATGAGGTGTCTGCGTGAGAGGGGAGATGTGGTTTGATGCTGACTTGAGGGTGCATGTAGGAACGGAGGAGGCTGAGAGGGATGATGGTCCGTGGGATGAGGGCGAGTCGGACGATGAGATGTCCGGGGAGAAAGGGAGGCGGTGGGAAGATGGGGAAAGGGGCTGGGAAGCGAGGCTGCGAAATGACACGGCCGTTGCAGCAACGCTTTAGGGGTACAGCGAGTTTTGGTGGCCTCCTGACAGACACGAGGGTCGGGATCCTAGCCATTTCTCGTAGGAACTCCTCGCTCGGCTTCTGAGCCTTTTCGCTGCTGGGTGCTAATTCGAGGGTTCGGCCACATCGACAAAAGGGTTGGGGTTTTCTGCTGGCCAGGTTATTCACATCATGATATTTGGCATTGCTGGAAGTAAGCAAGTACTTGTGATCCCGAATACTCTTGAGGTTGCATTACCAGCACCGCAACACGAGTTTACGAGTTCGAGTCACAAGTCATCAACCATGTATCGTGCCGCTCCTCGGGCTTTGTGCCCGTCTCGCACCGCCCCCTATCAACAGAATTGCACAAAGGAAATGCCCGGTAGCACCCCTTGCCCCTAGCAGCCATGACGGGATGTTTGCGCAACGAGACCCGTTGTTATACGCTCCTTGCTTACTTTCTGATCCGAAAAGCAGCCCGTTGACATGCTATGTGTTACTAAGCCGAGAATATTGGACCCACCGCCAGACGAAATGGCCTCTACACCAACGTGGATGGGTAATGCAAGAACGGATGCTTGCTCTAAGGAAGCTCTGTTTCGGTCCATTTTTGTCATGTGAATGTCGGGAGGCCGAGAGGGTTAACTCCGACACGAGCGGTCGGTTTACTTTTCCTGTGACCTTCTTCAACCTCCTTTCATCTCTTCCCATCCCTCTGGCTACGGCGTTGGCTCGGTGAGAGGAATGTGTCGTCTGCCACCAATGCAGGCCTGGAGATTGGCACACGCTTGGGACAGGGCGACCTGGAGCGCACACGCTTGCCGAGACTGTATTTTTGATGGACGCGACGACTGCATTTGGTTGGGACCGTTGAAGGACCCCTCATCAAACAACCCCCCGTTATGAACCCCTTGGCCGACAACTCCTCGGCCGCACACAAAAGTGCAAGACCCGTCAAGATCAAAACACCACAGCACGGCGCCGAGATACCAGCCGCACTCGCACCACCAGCCGCAGGCAAAGCCGCACCTCACAGGCCACAAAATTCAAGCAGTACTAATTTTTCCATCAGTGACCATGGCTTCTCAAACTCGTTCCTCCTTCCTCACACGCAACCTCCAACTCATCACCCACAACTCCAGCAATCGTCTCACCCACAGCGCTCGCAATCACCTCACCGCCAACATGAACATGGACAACTTTATCGATCTGGAGCGCGGCGCTCCGTATGACGACGACGAGCGCAACACCAATGCCATCGCCGCGATGATGGTCGCCATCTTCGCCTCGCTGGGTCAAGGCAACAACAACTGCCTTGTCAACAGCATCACCACCATCTGCCTGACCATCATTTTCATCGTCGTCAAGGTGGTCGCCCTACTAGTCTACTTAGCCAACAAAATTGGGTAAGCACCCCGCCCTTGGATTCACTCTTACGGTTTGATTTTTCTTTTTTAAGCTGACAGCGTTTTTGCAAAAATCAGACGCTTCTTTGCTCGCATCGCCCGCGACTGCGAGTTTTGCGCTCCTTACGTTGGCTCCGAAACCAAGCATCGCTCCGAGACCAAGCATCTCCTCCGCTACTGCACTCAACTCCCCTGGAAGTTGGTTACCAAGTTTAAGAGATTGGCATACCGTATCCTTTGGGGAGCCCTTAGACACGTCCTTACTTCTCTCGATAATAATGTCCACGACCTTCTCCAGGGACTTAACCGCGATATCCATGACCTTTTCTGCGGACTCGACCGTGGGATCAGAGACCTTTTCAGCGGCCTGTGCAATTTTGTCCATGGACTTGACCGTAGCCTGCGCGATCTTTTTAGCAGCCTACGCGATTGTTTCAGCTGTTTCAGCGGTCTGCACGACTATTTCAGCGGTCTGGTCAATTTTGTCTTTCGTGTGCTCGGGTACGTAGCTTGATTTTTTTTTTTTTTCCATTCACCGCTAATCTTTTGCAGGTGGGTGTTCGCCTTTGCCGGCTTCGTCATCGTCGTCATTGTGATTGTCTTCTTCACGATGCCCGAGAGCCGCTTAAAGCTCTTCTCGAAGCTCCTTGGCATGCCCTTTGGCGCCAAGTAGTAGGCTTGACGGGCTCAAAAATACAGCAATCACGGATGGCTAGTTAGGTAAGATGCTAGAAGAGCTGGTGTCAATAAAAGTATACTATGTCGCTCGACTTTCAGTCTTAAAGCATCCGTGCCGTATTCCGTAATGAGGCTCTGTCTTCCACGCAACTCGCTACTTCGCTCCCCTCCGACAAGGCCGGCAGGCCTGCCGAGCCGAGAGAAGAAGAGAAACGGGATCCGTTCGATCCATCGTCATTTCCAAAGCACCCTTTTCGATTCAACACCGGGATTGCCCTTTTTGCGAAAAGGACATCGGCTTGGAGGCGTGTACCGTGGGGGCGTCCACTCTTTCCTAAGGTCCGCTTCGGCACCATCTATTACTCGATAGCCGACCGCCCAAGATGGGAAAAGAGGCCTAGGGCTTGGAAACGGAACACATTCTCGTGGCTGGAGGAGTAATAGAGAGTAGTCTCCTTGGCTGTAGCGTTGTACCAAACCATCACGCATGCATCTTCGAGACCCTCTAGGAATCGCAGTCGGGCTGCCGGACAAATTCGTGCCGGACAGAATTGCATGAATTGGAAGGAAGCGGTCCCTGGGCTCGTAACAATCCTTGACGGCGATCAGCTGCAATGCCTCGGCAAGGCATCTCCGGAATATCCCTATCGGCATTCTTTTGTCGCGCGCCAAACCTGAGAGGAGCTTCCCCCATGTCCAGAATGAGATTTAAGAGAGAGGGCACCTGGTTTTGAGTTGCATCTAAAGAGAATCGAAAAAGTGTCTGGAGTGAAAAAGTTGTTGCCGACTTCTTTTCATCTCCAGATCTGGTTTTTCTGGTTCAGAATGCTGGCTGCTTTGCATTGGCAGTACTCCAACGTCACCCACATCCACTGCATCCAAGCCGAATCGAGAAAGGCAATCAAACTCGAAGTTCCCTCGATGACACCAATCAATGATTGTCTATCCTGAGTCTCGAAGAGCTGTAGAATTCAACGCAGTCAACCAAGAACACAGTAATTACCGCTCTCAAGTCTTCTTGTATTCCGGGAGCCGTCCTCTCAGCCAAGCGAAGCTCTGGTGCTCGGCCGCGCTGCGGTTCCGTGGCGCCAAGGCGCGATTACGTAATTTGACAAGAGCATGAGGGCCGTTAGATCTGTGATTTTTTTGGAATGTCGGGAATGTGTACGAGAATCTCTTCTGCTCTATGGTAGATCGACGGTAAGTAGAGTAGTAAAGACTCCTTTGTCTCTCCATCCCACTGCGGGACACTGAAGTAGTCATGCCAGAACTCTACGTCGGAGCCATAGCTTTGTTCAGCATCCTAGAACAAGTCTTTGATGGTCTTGATCAATTCGAAGGCTGCATCATCATGATTTTCTTGGTTGGTATTGGCGGCACGGATAGCATCCTCAGAGCCAGGTCAAGGTTTGGAGCAAAGGTCGTCAAACTTCGCCCCACCACCTCCATATAGTCCGTCTCAGCACCTTTCCCCAGCAGCGAAACTCTCAGGAGAAGGCTCGGCAACAGTCAATGCTAGGCATTGCCGAGAGTTAGCCAACAAATCAATATCCGCCGATAGTGGCTTCGACGACTGGTTGTGCCTACACTCCCGCTCAACTCGCTCATGTGGCAGATTCATCAACCCCCATCACCCCTTTGCCAAATTCTAGTCCTGCTCAGATGATACCAACTTCACTGACACTTTCGCAAGTACCACAGCAGACACAGGTTCCCTCAGCTGCATTGCGGCAACCATCGGTGAGCAATCCCGTGATCGCAGGACTCTCCGCCAAACAATTCGCAGGTTTCACAACAGACACCAGTGCAGCCACCGCAAGCGCAGCCAACATGAAACAACCCCATCCCAGGGATTTTCCCCCTCTACTACTAGCAAGTCAGCCACGGGATCATCCGCCATGCCATGTTAAGGTCCGTGTCGTCGCCATCGGTGCTGGTACTGATTTATCTTGGCGACATTGATCCGTAACCAACCTCCCTGTGGCAGAACGACGTGCAGACATCTGACCATCCTAGATCGGCCCGCCAGGACGTTATCGTGCTTACGTCTTTACACAAGTAGGTAGGTAGATCTGGTCCAAGTGGGCAGCAATCTCCCTGGCCAGCCTAGCAACCGGATTACTTTCAATCCTGCCAGTTGTCCAGAATCATAAACCCTTGTTTCCAAAGACAAAGGTAGTTCGGGGGAGAGGCCTTGTTGTTCAGCTAGCCAATACCAGGCTTTCTACACAAGACATGCCACAATAGGTTTGTGCCGCACAGGACATAAGAACAACGATATTATCAAAGCACAAGCCCAATGTTTCTGAGAAGAAAACTGCTGTTCACAGGAGTCAGTACTGGTGGCCAGCCTCGAAGTTAAAAACATACCTCCCTCAGAAGTACCGTGAAATCTTGGTATGTATCGTCCTTACCTCCTCGACCTCCCTCTGCTCTACGAACGATTCAGATATACCGTCATTCTCTTTCAAGAGAAAAGAAAAAACTACAGGTCAATCATGTCATTTCTTAAGCCTACAGGTTCAACCTATCATCCCAGTCTCATCACGAAAGATGGTAAACCCGGTCTCTTCTTAAAAAGCCATCATCCTTTCACATCCTTTCGGCATTGATCCCATTACAACACTCGACAACTTCTAGAGCCAGGGCTAAGTTATTACAGCAAAAAAAGTAAAGTTGAAAGCATGTCTGGAGGCGGCACAATTCTCGCCCCGTTAGATGCCCAGGACTTGCGAACTCGAGGTTTGCTTCATCCAAGCGGCACCAACGGAGCCCATCGGCTTCACAGGCGTCTGGTGAACGGAGATAGCGACGAGGAGTATAAGCACATCTCCCTGGACGTTCCTCTGGCATCCCCATTTGCTGATGAGGCCTATGTCGCCGTCCCTGACATGCTCATCTCACATCAAACCCTCCAATACCTCGGGCTATCTGACTCCAAGGCGGCTGAGCTGTGGGATTTCTGGTGCCATTGGGATACTGATGACGGAATTGGGCGTTGGGAGATTGATGAAGACTGTGATATGTGGTGGGAATTCATCGATTTTGCAGTCAATAACACGGCCAAGTACCACCCAGACGTGGACGACGAGAGTGACGATGCCCAATGACGTACGTATATAAGAGGCTGCGGCATCTCAGAAGAAGTGGAGAATGCTATCATGGATCCTGATTTCACATCTCTCCGGCTCTCCTGCTCTGGCTTTTACTGGATCGAAGATACGATGAGAATGCGCTATGCCGGCCTGGAGGAAATTCAACGCACGTCTCTCGCCAGGGTAGAAAAATCCTCTCATTCCGCCGGTCGAGGAGGCGACGGAGGACAGCACGAACGCTGCCAGGGAGACCACCAAACAACTAGTGACGGTTCGCAATCGCAGCAACCACTTGGCTTAGGACAAGGGCAAAGCAGCTGGACCAGCAGCACAGTAGAGATCTCGGCACTCGATGTCTCCGCAAGCGCAATTGCGGCACGTAATGCCCCCGGACATACAATCCTTTTCAAAGCGCTCGACAAGGGCCGCATTCATGGTTTATTCGACAATACTGGTACCGTCTCCAATCTTACCAAACTCGCAAGCCAACCTCCAACCGACTTTAGTGGCCGAAGCACTTGCTTCTATTTCACGCCAGACTATGCGATAGCCAAAAGGTACGCCGAATATGCCAAGGGACGGGCTGCATGCGAATCGGTAGTGCTTGTTTGTTTCCGTATAAGGAACGCAGCTATCGAGAGTTTAAGCAATACGGTGGCGTTTCAACGTGTTTACTGGCCAAGCCCGGAGTGGAAGCAGGTAATCTGGTACTGTAGGACGGGAAAGCCCTTTCCGTCCCACTTATCCAAGTATCGAGACGCGCTTCTTATGATAGGAACAATTTCCACGAAACCTAATAGCACATACGACAGGCTTGCGTCTTGGGAACAGGTATCGGAAAGGCATGTCCTGATGCAACCTAGTGACCAGCAGCAGCAGCAGCAGCAGCAACCTCGGCCTGGCGTTCAGTACGTCTTTTCTGGAAGTGCCGAGGGGGAGGCCTACTTACTAAAAAGCGGACTTCAGGAGAGCATCAAGGTTTTTCCATTCAACGGCCCGACCGCTAACCAGCTAGAGTGGTGGATTGCCGAAAGCTCTTCTCTCGTCTGATGAAGTGAAAACAAACCACGCTGAACGCCGCCTGAAGCTAATTGGATACCTAGGTCCTCGGAACCCCCTCATTTTGGACATGATCCGTGGTCTGTGTTCAGAATTAATTCGCAGTGTCTGGGGGTGAAGGTGATTTGGCAAGCAACTGTACCCTCCTACCCCCCTACCTGACTTAACAATGAAACTCGGTGACCAGTGGTCACTGAGCTAAGTATGAACAATACTGTCACGGCATCTGGCATTCCGGTGTCACCTGGCAACAGGTGTTGGCGCACAGGCCGCATAGTGCCCTAGTTCATAGCTTCTTCAAATAGTCCGCGCTTGCAGGCAGGCCTCTCCATTCCTCCTGCAAGCTTTCTATTCTCTACAATCCAGAACTATTCCACACAACGGCTCCGCGCGTGACAAATACATTTACTTTAGTAAGATGCTCTACTTGATAACATTCTCCATTTGGTGATATTCTCCACTTGATGACACGGCAGATATACTGAGAGAGATCTGACTATTGCTATACATTATGACAGAAAGAGTAATACCAGGCACGGGAGTTAGTTACTGCATTAGATGCCGTTTAACAAGGCCGCGTTACTAAGATTAGATTATAAATTATTTACGTTATTAATATTGATTTAAATTATTTTATTTAAAGTTAATATAAGCTTTATTATTTTTAAAGTTTTTATAAAACAATCTTATTTTTTTACTTTATTAATTATTTTTAACATTTAGTTACAAATAACACTTGTTATAAAGTCTTTTAATTTCAATATTTCAATAATATAGTAAAAGATAATAAAGGTTTATAATACTTATAATATAGGAAAGGGTTTGAAAAGCTTATCGCAATACCTTTGTAATGCGCCGAGAGTACACACAACCCGACCTACTCCAGGGGTATAAGCGAGCCTTGGCAAACCTCACCCGACCTACACAACATAACTCACCCAACCTACTCTATACACCTTATGTAGAGAACGTGATTAAATCAAGACTGTTTCATGATTCATAACTGCCATAATGGCTAGTCTGGGCTTATTAATTATAACTTATCAGAGCATACTAATGTATAAGGCTTTTAAATTCCTGTAAAGTTACGATTAAATCCGGACTTATTCCTAACCTAAACTAAGATCTCCTCCTCCTTATCACACTCCTTCTCCGGGTTAATAACAGCCTCTAGGGACGTAACAGGGGCCTTTAAGGAAATGCCAGCGGGTGGCTTACAGAAGGCGCTTTTACGGGGGTAAACTGTAAACTTTTTCCAGAGATTACAGGTAATATTACGATTTTTCAGGCAGGTTACTATATGTAAGTTAAAATCTATTTAGGATTTATTTTATGAAAGAAAAGTTATAATATATTTATAACGCTTTAGGATAGAGTAGCTGTTACATTTACCTTTAAGCTTAGTTATACACTTTATCTTAACTAGGTTAGGTTATTATAAATAGGTTAAATTATAAATAAGTTAGGAATAAGTTATAAATTTATATAAGGGCTGTTTCCCTTACCCTTAGACTTAGTGTATGGAACGATAAGTAAAGAAGGGGTGGTAGGGGTAGGTTTAATACGTTAAGCCTAAATTAGAATAATAAGGGTGGTTAAAAGGTGAACAGTTAGGGTGATTGGGACGTTATTAATGGGTAAGTTACGCTTATAGTAAGCTTTAAGCTCTGTGTAGTAATTTAATTAAATCACAGTTAAGTTAAGGTATAGTTAAAGTTAAGTTAGGGTAAATTAACTAGTTACATTATTATTCTTATCATTAATCAGGCCTTTAAGACAGTTAGCAGTAATAATGACGCACACACTGTTGTAATTATGGTGCTTTTTAACGTAATAGTGGAGATTTAAAGTGTTATCCTTCTTTAACTATTATAGATAAGTTAGATTATAAATAAGTTAGGAATAAGTTATGAATATATAACGTCTTTATAAATATGTTACACACTAGTGTTAGGATTAACTGAGCCATTACTCTAGTAGTAAAACACGGCGCCAGCAGGGATGTAAATGCTGCCGTTGGCCTGGGGCTCCCAGGGAGGCAGGGCCTTAAGGTGTGTAATGTAGCTAACGTACTACTTATACCCGTCCTAAATTAAGTTAGGATAAAGTTGGTAAGTAGTCAGTAACCTATTAGGGATCACTTACACTTTACTTATAAGAAACCATTATTATAAGGTTAATAGTTATAAGATGTAAAATCTAATTAAATCTGTAAATTAAAGTTTAAGTAAGGTATAACTTATTTTAATTACGTTAGTAATTAAAAAGATTTTACTAAGTGGATTCTTTAAAGTGTTTAGTGCTAAAAATAGCAAATAGTTTGTAATTAAATTATAATTAAGTTAGATGAAAAAAAAACATATAAAATCATAATTATTATTATTATTAAAGCCTTATAATTTAATTTAACCTTTTATAGTAATTATATAAGCCTTTATAATAGTAATATATTATTAAAATTTATAATGTAATCTAAACTTATTTTAATAATAATTATAAGCTTTTTACTAATACTTTTTCTATTACTAACAGCCTATGCCTTAATCCACTACAGCCTTTAAAATAGCTAGTGCTGTTACTGATGGTTTATAATTAAATCTAGACCCTTTTATATAATCCCCGTTAATAATTACACTTATAGTAGTTAGTGGAATAAGCTGTAGCACCACTTACCACTTTATTAGCTAGACCATAAAGGGATATATTAGACTATTACAGTGATAATCCATTATGTACTAACTAGCTAACTAAAATTAACTTGTTATAATACTAGTAAGCTAGCTTATATAACCTATTTTATAAGTAACTTAGTTAAATGTTACATTTAGAATAGATCCTAATTTATTCCTAACCTTTTCTCCCACGCACTAATGTATAGAAAGCTTACTCTTATCTCTATAGCTTTTACAGCTTATAAGATTTTTAATAATGTAAAACTAATAGATAAGCTTTTAATTATAGATTTTTCCTTAATTCCTCCTGCTCCTTATCTCCAGTTCTGGAAAAGAGAGTAAAAAGATACTAAAGTATAAGGTAAGTAGATAAAAAGAGGTTGTAAAAAGGTTAGGGTTTTACATTAACTGTATTATATATATAGAATTACCTTCCTTACCTTTATTACTTTTCTTTTCACCTTTAAATCGTATTTTTATTCTAAATTACTCCCTAATAAGATCCTAATTTATTAGATACTCTACTTTCTTTCCCACTATAAGAGCAAGTACCCTCCCCCTTAAGGGAGGCTCTATTACACCCTTAAACCCTATAAACATTTAAAGCCCCTTACCTTAACTAATTAACACTAAATTTATTAACTAGCTTAAATCCTCTATTTAATTTAAGGTTATTAATGGCGTGTTATTATAAAATAGTTAGGAAACCCTTATTAATAACCTTAACTTACACTTATTTATAAGGTTATAACTTAACACTGTAATTAAAGCCTACAGTAGTGAAGAGTAAAAAAATAACCTTAATTATACTAAATCTTATAAGTATAATACATAACCTATCCCTTATTAATCTAATTTTAACTCCTTTATACAGTTTTACTAATAATCCCTCTAACTTTTAATAAGGGCGATTTAAAGCCATAGGTAACTAAATATATAACTTTAGGTAATATCTTAACCTTTAAAGAACAGCTATTTAAGGTGTTTCTCTTAAATAATGTTAACAGGATTACTTAAGAGAATATTAATAATTAATCACTATTTATTCTCTCTTTAGATCTACTTTAACAGATAAATTAAGTGTTAAAACCCTAATAAACCCTAGTCTTAACTGTAATACGTGGAAGAAATAACCAGCCACTTTTTTAACTTTATATAATATATATAAATAAAGTTATTTACACTATAAACCTTCCAGACTATTTTAAAACTAGCTAAAGTGGTGTAATATATATGGTTCCGCTTAAAGCTGTTCTAAAAGCAGCCTTAAAAAAGCTTAAAAGCCTTATTAATATTCCCAAACTACTTATACCTTTATTAGACTTCAAACTAATTTAATCCAGGTTTAATATTACTTAAAAAAGTCCTACCCTTATAAACTTATTATATTAAATTTCCTTAATAATATTACTTATAATTAGTAAACCTTTTAATATATAAGCTGTAAGGCTTATAGGTTTTTAAACTTTTAATTTTAATAACCTTATTAAAAGGTTATATCTAGCTTTTAAGTATGTGTGGAATAAGTATAATCTTTAATCTATTAAGATCCCTTTAGGGAAGTATTATCTTAAGCTTTTAAAGTAATTTAAAGCTTTTAAAGAGGTAGGGCGTGTAGGGGAGAAAATGCTACTAGGGAGCCCTCTTTTAACCCCTACCCTCTTGTTATTAGGCCTTACTACCTAATATAAAGGTATAAATAAGTTATAGTTAAAGATGTAAGTTTACTTAATATTTACCTTAATTTATCAGCTTTAACTAACCTTTATAGAATTTCAACAGTGGATATTACAGTATAATCCAATATGTAAATTTTAATACTAAAGATATAGTTAAAAACGAATATAAGCGCTTTACAAACACTTATTATAAAAAGCTAATCCCTTATAAGTTTAAAACCTTTTAATATAAGATTAGTTTATTTATTAATAATAATAATCAAGCCTTTAATAACTTAAAAAACTGTTATATATTTAATTATAACGATTAAAGGATAGTACGTTATAGTAAGTTTAAAGTCTAACTTCTATTTAACAGTTTTACTAATTTAATTTAAATTTAAACGTAAACTACCTATAAACCCCTAATAACGTTAATATTATTTAACTAAGCTATAAAGTTTGTTTCCATTATTACATTTCAGTTCCAGTAATTTAAAACAAATACTCTTATATATTATAAGTTTCTATTAAAATTCACCTCTATTTACCTCCATTATTAAAGGTTACCTTATTATAAGTGGTTTAAGATATTTAAAATCTTATCTTACAGATTAATAATCTATCCCTAAAGTTACATAAGTTATTTAATATTTCTTTTCTATATATAAATAATTATTAACTTTATCTTATAAGAACCTTTAAGTAAAACACTGCTATATAGTAGTTTATAAAACTACATTAAGGTAAAACCTTTACCGACTTACACCTTAACTTTAGTAATAACGCCTATTTATAATATCTACTGAAAAAATAATAACTTCTTCACTTTCCACTTAACTTAGCATAAAGTGCAGTTAGGGTAAAGTACCTGATGTATTATAAGGACGTTAGCTTTAAAAAGGCAGTAAGTAAACTAATATACACTTTAAGTTTAATTTCTAACTCTTTATAATATATTTAATATTATTATAATAATAGTATTAACTTTCTAATTATTCTTTTCTATAAAAACTAAACTAAACTTTAAAAGTAAGGTAAGGTACGGACCTTTAAGATTAATATAAATTATAAGCACTTTAAGGAGCTATCTGAGAATAAGGTTATTATTACCTATTATAATAAGACTTTTTAATAAAGTAAGTGGTGTTTAACTTATATAATTCCTTATTAAGTTACTAACTTTACTTTTAAATATAATGCTTACTTAAGTAATTACTAATTCTAACACTAATAAGATATTTAAAATTCTATTTATTGAATATTTCCTTACTTTATAAAGGATTTCTAGCTATAGGCTTTAATTAAAGTATTTAGGTAATTAAGACCCTTATTTATTTATTAGAATTACTATTAACGTTAAATAAAGTGTTATTATTAATAAGTAATTAGTTACTAACTTAAAGTTTACTTAAAGCTGATTTATTTTAAATTAAAGTTAGTTTTTAATAAATCTTACTAGCTGCTTTAACCTTAACTTCCTCTATTATTAAACCTACACGCTTTGAATTTACTATATTTATTACTAATGTAACGTATAAGAAGTATTTAGTAAAGGGTTTTTAACTGTTCCTGATTTAATCTATTAAAGGATAATAACATTACTAAATACACTTAATAAAGCTGCTTTTAAATATAAGCTAATTATTATATAAGGTATTTATAACTTTACCTTAACTACTTTTAAAGTAATATTAATAAAGTAATAGATTTTAGTTAAAAATATAACTGAAAGGTTTTTAATTAGGTAAAGAATAAAGCTTTTTTAAAAGTTTACTAGTCTTTAGTTTATAACTGCTCTTTAATAAGTGATAAAAATTAGGATTTCTTATCTCTATACATTAATAATGTTAAAAGTACGTTAATTATTTATTAACTTAATATAAAATTTTAAATCTAACTTATTACAGTTAGTTATAAGGTAGAGTATTATTAAAGTGAGCGTTATATATTAGCTTTAAATTTAATCTACTTTAACTTACATTTAAATAAAAAGTATCTAGCCTTAATTTACGTTTTTAAGAAGTATAGGATTTGGAAAAGTTATCGTAATATAAACCTTATAGGGCGATGGGTTAATAATAATATAAAAATAAGTATAAACTTTTTAATTATTCAGGTATCTAATTATTAACTTTATATAAGGCTTTAATAGTGGAAAGATTATAAGAAGAAGAAACAGTTTACTTAAAGGTGTGGAAAGAAAAAGGCTTAGCTTACTTAAAAAAGTGAGGAAGAGCCTACTGATAATATTAAAGCTATAAAGGATTATATTAATGTTACCTTTACCCTGATTATATTATAACTGTAATAAGATCGATTAGGAACCTATTAGTCTTCTTTATTAAAGATCTTACCTGTTTTAGTATCTGACTAATCCTTATAACCCTCCTCTCTAATTCGACCTTTTCTAATAATTACTAAAGGTAGAAAAAGGCCACGCCGGTAAGCTAAAAGCTTCTTAATCTTTTAGTGATTTATTATTAACTATATAATAGCCTTACTGCATCTTATACCTTTACCTCTTTATCTTTATAATAAAGCGCTGTAAAAAACGTAGTTTCTAACGCCCAGGAAGCCTTTAATAAAGACCTTTAGTGTAAGAAGGCCGAATTTAAGATGTAAAGGTAATAAGAAGAGTGGGCCCTTAAAGTGGAGGAGTGGAAGCTCCAGATCGAAAAAGAGAAGATGGAGTTAGTAATAGCTTACAGAGCTTAAAAGGACTAGTTCTTATTTTATACTGCTTCTTTCCTTACCAGTATTAGTTTCTTTATTTTTAACACTTTAGATGGTAGTCTTTAACAACTGCTTTAATTGCATATGGGGAATTTTAAAGTTCTTAATTGCTTGGTGATAGGTCAGGTGAGCTACGTGGAGTAGGTCGGGTGAGGTGCGCGGTGTAGGTCGGGTGAGGTGTGCCAAGGCTCGCTTAACCCCTGGAGTAGGTCGGGTTGTCTGATTCCTGGTAATGCGCCTTCGCATCTTACATTTTGACACAAAGCGTCTTGCTCATTTATTTCACGGACGTTCTCGACACATCCGGCGACGCCTCGGGTCAGACAAAGAAACAGTCTTCTACAAATCAGCTCATTTGCTCTCCGGAGCTTTCCTCCATTCCGCTCTCACATCTTATCACAAAACAAGCAAAGAGTTCCACTTAGGTTCCAAAACATCATGTCTCAGCCACGCCGTTCACTCAGGCTTAAGCCTACAATCACCACCACCGCTAGGATGATCCGGATGGGACGAGCAGGTTCGAAAAAGGTCGAGTCGGCATCATCGCCAGGCCGAGTCGGGCAGCAATCTCGCTTTTATATGATGGATGTCGACTCTCCTGCTCAACATAATGACTACCTAGATGACGGCGATCCTGCAGATGATCCTCTTGTGGAAGAGATGTCAGGCACCGCCCGCCATGCAGGCTATCGCCAGTTGTGCCTTCAATTAAACGACATTCACATCCTGAACCCATCTATCCCACTACCCGCCACTATCAAAATCCATCGGACACAGTTCACTCAGATTGTGTCTAAGATGCCCCAGCTTCCTTCTGATACAGTGGCTTCAGCAATCCGGGAGTTAGAGGAATTAGGGCTTCAGTCTACCGAGAACGACGTAGCTGACTTTTGGAGGAAATATATCTTCCCCAAGTCCAGCGAAAGTCTTCCAGCAGGATTGACGACAAAAGCTGGTATGCGCATGGCCAGACACCTCCTACCTCAGCTCCCAACAGCACCATTTCCAGTTCAGCAACCACAGCCTGATCTTCTATATGGCTACTCATTCGAGGCGTTTACTAGGATACAACTCGGCACGTTGATCTCACTCTACCGGTAAGCTCCCTTTGGCCTCTTACTTCCCTTTTTGGTTGTTGAATATAAGGCAGCGGGAGGAACTGGGGGAAACCTCTGGGTCGCGACTAACCAGTGTGCTGGTGGTTCGGTGGCAAGTCTCCAGGCTGCTGCCTACATTGCCACGGCACTGCGAGCTGGACACAACGCCGGTCGGTTTTTAAACATTTGTTACAGCCTTGCGATTGACAACCACCTCGCATTCCTCTATCTATCGTGGATTGATGATGATACGGGCTGTTTCTAGGTACAACGGGTGGATTTCTTCTTGTTGTTGCGTTCTGAAGACATTGTTCGCTTTCGCCAGTGCATCTTGGCCATCCTCAGATGGGGGGCAGGGAAACGTTTGGGCAATATACATCTCGCCTTGGATGAGATCCTGAAAGCGCGTCAAGAGGCGGCTACTGATGATGATGATGATGAGGAGGAGGAGGAGGAGGAGGAGGAGGAGGAGGAGGAGGGCGGTCGACGGAAGAGCAAGAGACGGCGGAGGGGGCTATGACTAAATGTATGGGAAGTTATGTTAGGGTTAGAGGTAGGGCTTTGCAGAGATGTTAGACTCTGACCAGGAAGGACTCTCGCGTGTTGCAGGAAGTCAAGAATGCCCAGAACCACACCATCTTAGAAACCCATGAGTCCTGCATCGTACGTGTAATTGGAATACCATGCGCTGGCGGGATCAGACAGGTGACGTTCTAATCCTTATCCACGAAAATGTTACTTCTGTCAGCTGTGGCTGGAGCACTACTCGCTGGGGCTGAAGAAGCTAGCCACGCTTGCTACCCCGCATTTCCCCTCAGTGCGCGTACGCCAACATGACGCGCGATTGTTTTTAATGATCTCTGCCCTCCGCCCGAAGTGCTTCTCATTGCAAGCTCCCTCGGGGTTCCTTTGTCGTCAGGCTGGGATGCCACAACTTCAGCATCAGCCGCTTCACTGCGAAGTAGGGACAATTCTTTCATGGCTCGTGCACACTCCAGCAATCGAGACGCGCGACAGCGATAGCTACAGCGATGGCGCCATCAACATCGACCCTAACGTTGGCGAAAACGGCGGTGCCGTCGCTGTAGCTGCCCTGGATGATGATGCGCCAAAGACGCCGCAGAAGCGACCGCGTGGCGACGATTTTGATGTCGATCAAACCCCTCGAGGTTTGCGACCACCTCCCACTCAGGGCTCCCTCGACGCGCCCGATACCTCCGACAGCTTGTCCCTGTGTTCTGAGAGCGCCTCCAACACCTCGAATGCCTCGAACCGCTCTGGCCGCAACAGTTCGCGCAAGCGCGAGATAGCCTTCCGCCTCACCACATAATACCCCGTACATAGGGAGCCCATCGACAGCACAGCCCCGCCACCATTACCTCAAACCCTCCTCGACCTGCTCCGAGATCTCATCGATATCAGCAGCGGCAAGAAGGCCGTAATCCCGAGCATATTCAAGGGGTTGCTACCATCGAGTTGGCTCTATAACCCAAACAACGACGACGGCCTCTTTTTCCACCCCGAAGTCGACCATGATGATACGAGTGACCAAGACTTCGCGCTCCGTCACCGCCATGCTATACTGCAGGCTGTCTGCGAGCAGAGCAAGATCTGCGAGAGGAGGATCGAACACGAAGCTGGGTGGAATGAGCTGGTACACAGTCGCCTTTTGTCCGACGCCCTCGGGGGGCTTGCCTCTGTTCATTTTCGGAACATGTAGGTTTTTCCTCGTCTTTTGTTCTCCATTCGTCCAGCTGAGTTCGCTGACCAGAAGCCGGTGCTTGACGTTCAGAACTGCCTGCCGCATCCGACCTGCGTTTCGCGAGCTCGACCCTGCCGTCGGCGAGACGAAGGTCGATTACGCCATACTTCTCAACAGCCCGGCCGTGGATGCTGACAATCTGCGGTCCGAACTCGGGGCTGTTCCCGTCACGCACTTTGGGCTCAGCGACAACGCCCCCACCCCGTTGGCCATCAGCATCGAGACCAAGAGCGCCGCGACCGACAAGCTAACGGGGTCAACACAGCTGGCAACTTGGGTGCGTGCTCATTTCCGCCATCTCGAGGTCGTCCGTGACACACTGCAAGTCAAGCGGACAGCCAGCAGGGACCCGCTGGACCTCCCCACTCTGCCACTAATCTTTGCTCTCGGAAGCGAATGGTTTGTCCAGGTCGCATGCCGCCGCGAGGGAAAGACTGTACGTTAAAGTCTTCCACACTTTGAACTGATTCACATTTTGCTGACCAGCGCCGGCCCACTCAGTTCATCTACCACAGTGTAGCAATTGGCGAGACAGATACGCTGCACGGCTGCTACAGGGTCTCGGCTGCTATCCGACGCCTGGCTGGATGGGCCACAAAGCATTTTGCTGCCTGGTGGACGGATGCTCTGGGGAAGGAAGTCTCTTTTTAGTATGTTTCAAGAGCTGGGCTTTGCGGATTAGCCCGAACAAGCAGCATCGAGCTCAAACACCAGAGGTACAGGGTCTCCAGAAAATACCTAAAGAAAAGCCGCGGGGCAGTCCATCCATCATCCCCCCCTTCTATCCCATTCGATACCTTTAGCTATACCTTTCCCACTCTTAAACTTATCTATACCCTCCTCCTACACCTCTCAGTTCACCTAAAGCCCCTACCACGTAAACAATGCGCCTGTAGGAGGTTGGAAGATTCCTACAAATGGCAATGTTCACAACTTGGCATGATGCATGGTGTGGTGGGGGTTGCACGGTCCTTTTTTACGGCCATATAAAACCCTAACCCTGGGGGTGCACGCGCAGCAACAGCCATAATAAATGATGGTCAACCAAGTGCTAGCATTGCAAGATAAAGTGTGTACCCTATCCCAATGTCATTTCCTTCTTTTTTAGGTATTTAGAATCTCTCAGCTTCTCTGGCCTCGGGAGTGAGAAACAGTTTCACGGCAAAGATGTATCGAGCGTCGGACGACTCGAAAACGCCGATATATACAGCAAGCTGTCAATGGAGCGGAAGCTTCACCATCTCAAACCCGAGAGACGACAGTGACACAATGACGTGCGGGCCAGATGAGCCCCCTACCCTTCAGGCACCCCTTCAGGCTGCCCCTCTAGCAGACCAAGATCCTTGGGAGACCAGAAATGCATGGAAGGAAGTTCTTGCCGCTCTCGGAAAGGGGGACACCCACACCACAATCAAGGAAAAGTCAAAACTGGAGGAAGCCCAAAGAGCAATGAGGAAGAGAGAAGCAGCCGAAGGCACAAAATGGGAACCAAAGTTCTTCTCCTCGGCCGAAGATGACGCACTGTTTCATGAACTTGCCATCACTCCAGGCTGGGAGCTTCAAGCTGAGAGAACGAAGGGGGTGTGGCGCTTCGACCAGGAGAAAGCCCGGAAGGTGACGAAGCCATACCACGGTACTCTCAATCCATTCGGGGAAACTGTGGATGATGAGCGGAGCTCCTAGCTTGCTTATGCTATTCCCTAGCGAATTTGAGTCCTGCCTCTGTCCCCGAGAATCATTTGGGATTAGTCTTGTTTGGACACGGCGTTTACCTCCGCTAAATGATGAGCTACAACCTTCCTTCCATCCCCCAGAATCCTCTCTGTTTCTGCACTTTCCGGAGCACAAAAGAGTAAACACAGTCGCAGATGAGGCTGGTCACCCAGAAAAATATCCCAAATGGCGACATGAAGTACTCATGAGCTTCCCTCCAAAAATACCACTCCCAGCCATCACCCCGTAAAACCCTATGACCGAACCAAGCATTCTAGTACCACTAAACCCTTTATAAGCTTCTTCTTCCATTACCGCGCAGAAAGGAAGAGAGAAACATCAGCGAACAAACTAATCTAAACTCACCAAATGCTCCAGCTGACGCCTCCAGAATGTTGCCGTGTCACCAGTTGGCACAAGCTCGACGCAGACAAATATGCCTGACAGACCATGGCACTCCAATAACCAAGTTCTGTCATATCGGGACCAATAACACCCCGATAGAATTTTCCTTCGCGCTTTCCAATATCGTTCGCAATCCGCCACTCGGCGAATGACCAGTGCCCGACCATTGCCACGAGTGTCATGACAGTGAATATCGACACAATGTTGCGCGCTACCGACGGCGCATGTTTCCGCTCGTGCTTGGCAAACTTGATTATCCCTAACACCATGGCGCAGTCCAAAACCATCCAGACGGTGAAGATGAGTTGCACAAGGGGTGATTTGGCGACGTAGAGCGCGTAGCCCATTTCCCATGAGGGCGATGGTGAAAAGTGGCATGCCAAAGGATTGAGATTTGAAGGACTCCCGAACCAAAAGCAGATAGTATAGTGTCCACAGACCGCCGCCAATCTTGAGGAAGAGGTTGCACAAGGGGACCACGTGCGCAAGGACGTGGGGTGGGGGAACGTTGTTGGAACCCATTCTGAACAGTGAGGAAAACTGGCCGCAAGAAAGCGGGCTTGGTCGAGGATGCTGTGGGAGGGCAGAAGCAAATCTCGAATTGGGGGAGGAATAAACAGAAGGTGGGAGGGTGGCGGGGTTGGGTTCCCATGCCAGCTGCTTTTAGGCAAGTTTCGGCGGTGGAACAGCCCTGCAGGGGTATATGCCGTGGAACATTCCCATCTGAGCTAACTGCCTACAAAAGTCACTCGAGCCTGCCGCAACCACTTCCACCTCCACAAGCTGCTCCGCGGCGCTCTGTCGGAACACAGGCCTTCAATTGGTAATTGAACCGTAATGGGCTGGCTCATATGTCCAAGTCGTCCAGAACCCTTCCGCCTGACCGGAAGTCTCTGTCAGGACCGCGCACTACTTCGGCACGCTCCCGTCTCGTATCGCACAGCCTTGTCTCCCCCTCTACCTCAAGTATTCACACATCTCGCTCCAGCAGGACACAAATCGGCATTCCATTGGAGGCAACCTGCATTGCTTGTGAGACACATCAAACTACGGAACCCGAAACATCTCGTTACAGGCCACGGAAGGTGGCCCGGGTCGTGGCGGAAGACGGCACGAAGAGCAAGGCAAATATGCGCTGGCTTGCTACATGCGGGCCAACTAACACTTGTGAGGCTGCTGTCGATCTCTGTTAATCTTGAGATGAGGATGCTTCGGACAGAGTGTGATAAGTTAGCTAACCTTTGAGGACCCCTAACCCGGTGAACAATACATTGCAATCTTTCCCTTGCAGAGGATGCCCCAAGTAACACAGTACTTGGATTGCTGGGGGGGATCCGCTTATCAAGGAGTTCAAGAGGCGACGTGACCAGCGATCCAACGAGCCGATAAGACTCAACTACTACGGGAGGGGACTGACAAGCTTTTACGATTCCAGGTCATCGGACAGCGCGGCTGAAGGATATGGATCTCGTGTGAGGCCGGAGGTTACGGAGGTAGGTCTTCCCGTTTTGCTCATATTCTTCAGCCTCCTCCCGCGCTAACAGACAAGTACAGTGGTTCGAATTTCTTTACAAACATAAACGGTCCACCCAGTTCATCCACGACGCGCTGCATCTTATCCAGCAAGACATAATGGTGGTTAGGAGCGAGCACCGCCAACGCTTGTCGATCTCGGAGCTGGTGCCAAAATTCGAGGAGCTCTGCACGAGGTGCGAGTCCAGTGTCGAGAAGTCTGTTCTAAAAGCCCTAACGGCCTTAGAAAAGGGCGGTTCGAGGGATGCCGAGTTTGCTAATAATAATAATTGGGAGAAATTGAGTGTTATAACATTTTTTATAACAGATTTTAAATGACCGACGCAAAATTGGGGCTTAGAGTCCGGGTTTGTCAGATAAGGCACTGAAAAAGTATAGATAGTGGTGCTGCTGTCCGGCGCTACGAGGTAGTAAAACTGTCTTACATTCTCAGGTCCCGATCGTGCGGCTCGGCAGTGACTGGCAGACGAACGCAAAGGGGAGTTTGGCAGGCGCATGTCGTGGGCGGTCGCAAAGTTGTCATCCGAGGCCTGTGGTTAGCTGGCGCCATGCCTTACTCAAAAGATCTCCCCGCTTAATTACGACCTTCTACCAACTACGCAATCTGGACAATCAATCGCAGCTGGCGTAGATGCGGAGACTGCCACCGGACGCACTCCTGAACGTAACGGATGTCTGCGGGCCTTAGGATGGCCGCAGGACGGCAGGGGCAAGCCTCGTAGTTCTTCGCCAGCCTGTCCCTGTCTACTCCAGTGAAAGCTGCCATGGTCTCCAGCGCGGCAAAGACGGCATGTCCGGGATTGACTGCTTGTCACATGAATCTAATCCCTGAATAGCCTCCATACCAGCGATCGGACCGATCGTTGGCATTCTCTTGAATTACTGCGTGGCTCATTCTAGGCCACAACAACGGAGGAATGGAACTACCCCATTGTACGCAATATTTAGCGGTTGGAAGCCCTCGGCTTCCAACCGATTGACGCAATCAACACACTCGTTTTTCCATGACAGAGCCTTCGATCCACAGCGTTCAACACTGCTGGCTCGCTGTGGCTAAGTGTTGGAAAACACTGCACTCTGGATTCTGTGGAATTGAAGGGGTTGCAACTCCGTGATTGTATTGCTTGTCTTTTTCTTCCGCTTTTTGGCTCTGCCAGAAAGCTTCTGTTATATTTGCGAATGGTGGCAAGCCATTGCGCGTCAATTTGCCCGGCTGTGGCAACCTATTACAAATCTGTAGTTCTAGTAGTTTCCAGATCCCACTGTCTGACAGTTCTGGCCGGAGGCCAGAACCCCCTTCTTTCTGACACTAAGTGTGCGACATACGCCGCGCCACTCGGCTCGGGTGGTATCGTCCGCTGTAATAAAGCCCCTTCTTTCTGACAGATACTGACGAAAGCGCTTGCAAATGGGAATGGGAAACACGTATCAAAAAGTGGCGGGGGAAAGTATAGAGATACCACCATCCCAAACGTGAAGATCTTGGCTGTCGGCTCTCTCGGCCTGGCCATCGTGGGGAACATTGTCTTGAGTGTCTGGTCAGCGAAAGAGTACTGCATTCGAGGGGCTTTCTACCCCCTGTCACCACATATCGAGGTAAAGTCTTAACCCTTGACGTCTATTATGAAGGCTGAGCTGACAGAGGTCAGACCCTGCTACAGAGCCATCCCCGCTTCAGTCATTACCTTCGCCATCCAGCCACGCTCATAACAGCTGCTATAACAGCCAGCTTTTCCTTGACCTTCCACCATTACCTTTTACAACTGAGCGGGAGACACCGAGATCTGTTTCTGATGGGAGTTTTTGGGATTGCCGTCCTCGCCGCGGTGTTACTGGGCCTGGATGGCACGTCAATTCTTCTTCGGGTGGCACCCTGGTTCGCCGTTGTCGGGTCTGTCCTCTGTTGGATCCCTATCAAGATGCGTAGGGATAGATGGGTGGATAGACGTGTCCTATGCGGCGGCAGTGGGACTAGTTTTGTGCAAAGGGCTGTTAGGCCAGAGCCTAAGCTGTCTGCGTTCGCTGCGAAGAGATGGCAAGCTTTTTAATAGATAAAAGAAGGGCGAATATTAAGGTAACGGATAATACAAGCCTTTTACCATTTTTTACTTACTGTTAAGAGGGTTTTTTTTTGGTTAAGAACAATCGTGAAGATTTTAGTAAAGGAAGGGGTAGATCTTAAGGTCCTGGATAGTAAAGGTAAGACGTCTTTTTTCATTACGCATCAAGTTTCTAATTTAACACTCCACATAGGCAGTTCATATCAGCCGCAATCTTACCTAACTAACTCTCTTCCTATCCATCACTAGCCAACTTCAATCGTCCTCGTCTTCAAAATTACTCCTTGCATCGTGGAATTCCCCGTCTTCGAGATCACTTTTGCAATCGTAAAAGTCCTCGTCATCGTCAATGTCATTGTCGTGGTCCGTCAAAGGCCGGTTTTGCCTTTCAATGGCACCGAGGAGTTCTGCAAACGCGGCACGGACTTCGTCATGACAGTTTTGGCCATCTATGATATCCTGAGCCGACCTGCCATCTGCACTGCGATGACCGGGGTCGAGACCGGGGAGTCCATTGTTGGCCAGAAGTCCCAGAGTATGTGCGTCTCCACCAGTGGCGGCGTAGTGGAGGGTTGTCAGCCCCTTGAAATCTTGGATCCGGTAGTTTGCCCCTCTAGCCAAAAGAGCCACCGTTGTGTCGTGGCAGCTGAAGGTGACGGCGAGAGCCAGGGGGGTGGCGCCCTCTTTGTCCTGGGCGTCAATATCGGCACCGACGGACAACAGGTAATTGACGATGGAGATATGGTTGTTCATAGCCGCGGTGTGCAAGCAGGTCCTCCTGTAGTGCAGGTCGAGCGACCCAAGCGACGCACCATGCGAGACCAGGGTCTTCAGGGCTTCGAGGCAGCCGTAGTAACATGCCGTCTGGATGGGTTCCTGTCCCGCCATTCCAAAGAGAAATTTGGCCCCGCCATCACACAAAGCCTCTATGCAGTCGATTGCATTGTACTGCGTCGCGACGTGTAAAGGCGTCATCTTGGTAAGGCTCCTGCAGTTAGGGTCGGCCCCCTTCGCTAGCAGCTGCCGGACAGAGCTGGCTGCTTTGCGAACAATCGACCAGTGTAAGGCGTTGAGACCCAGAGCATCTAGTGCATTCAAGTCATGGCCATCAACGGATTCGTCTAATGCCGGGCCTGTGCGAGCGCGATCTTCTCGGAGCGGCTCGGCTCCCGGAAGTCCAAAGAGGGCCATTGTATGGCGGCTTAGAATGCCGCTACTGTAGACGTCGGTGACACGGAGCATGGCGGGGATGCCACTATGTAGATCCTGGGATTGGATGAGAGCGGATCGGGCTGCGAGCAGTCTCGGAGTGAATCCGAGGTCGTCTTCTGCATCTGGGTCTGCTCCAGCGCTGAGTAGGTCTCTCACAATGTCTCGGTAGCCCCCTTTCACGGCCCAGTACAGGGGGGAACTGCCATCCCGAAAGTACACATCATTGACGCGACTTGGAGCGGTGCTCAGGATCCGACGAACAAGCGGGGAATCGCCGCTGTTGGACGCGTGGATGAGACTATTCGCCTTCACTGCGACCCGATTCTTGAGGACTAAACCGACGTCGGGATTAGCGTGCCCAGTCCTCTCATACACAAATATGACGGAATACCAGATGAACCACGCTGGAAAGGTGTACCTTGCTTCGATACGGGCATGATGGCGACGGTGTTCCTGGCAGGCCAGAAAGTCGCAAGTTCCTGCATCTCGTGTGGGATACCCGGTGTAGCCGACAAAAAGTTGTCCTACGACGTTCCTGAAAGCGTAGGGAAGACGGTACTCGGACGAATGCGGACCCCTGGAGTGGCAATGGCAGGGACAGCCAGGAGCACAAGGAGCGACCCGTCTCCTGGCAGTGAAGCTAATCGCTGGGAAGGTGGATGATCCGACGCTGCGGAATTCGGTGAGTAGCCCCTGCAGTTGGCTGTTGATGGCTTCAACTCGTTCCATTTGAGAGGTTACTTCACGGAAAGCTAGGCTGACCCCCATATTCATCTCTGTGACAGAAGCGGACAGCGCTTGGGTGCTGTCTTGGAGAGTGACTAAATCACTACGCTGTTGTCTCTGTTCGCCGCTGAGTTGGCTCAGCGCGGTCGACGTGTCATTATGGTTCTGAGTCATGGCCGCTCGTATGGAAACAATCTCTAGCTCGATACGCGACGCTTTTGTCCTTTAGAATTCCATGAGGTTAGCAAGCAGTATTCGGCTGTCTAGCGTGCTGGCACGAACTAGTACATACACATTATGTGTAACAAGCAGGTCCTTGATTCGTTCTCGAACCACCCGGATCTGTTTCTGGATGCCGCTGATCTTGCCCTGCTCGCGGACCCACTGGAATTTCTTTTTGTACTTTTTCAAACGAGACATCTCATCGAGCGAGGATTCTAGCATTTCGAAGTGTCGTCTGGCTTCTCGGATATATCCCTGTAGATTGGTGGCTACAGCTGTGTCGTGTTGCGAGGCTGCCACGATGCTTTGCTGACATGCCTGTATCTCATCAAGGACAAGGTTCAAGTCCTCGAGCTCGTTCTGAAGAGACAACATCTCTTGCGGTGCATTCTTCCACGTTTGAGTGATTTGACGTAGCCGCTTGGAGAGCCTCGTCCCGACGTCTAGGACTCCGAGAGCTCCTGCCGAAATAGAGAAGGGCTCCGCCATAGCTGGTAAATCAGCGTGCCACTGTACTGGAGATCGAAGATACTCGACTGAATATAAATGCCCGCCGGTGTAGTAGCAATACTGGTGCTAAGACCAAGATAACCCCGGATAGCATGGTTAGATGAGATAGAACTCAGCTTTAGAAGCGGGGTAGTCGAGCAAAAAGTGCAATTCCTGTCATTGGAGCCTGAACATGCCAAAAATGCCAAGGCGCTAAAATCAGCCCCCATACACACCGAGGATGAAGGATGTCCCCCATTCTGAACCAACCTACACAAAAGAGTTCAAAAAGATCACCTCCTTAGCAGCCTACTGTTTTGAAAATCCACCTCGATCTCCAGCCCAACGCCGGTAGATGTAGACGCTTGATTTAAGGCTATAACGTGCGTTAGAAGCGAGCGGCGCATAATATATGCGAGCGGCGCACTCTTCAACGCGACGCGCCACCCCTGATTATTTACCACATTCCACTGCCAAAAACCATAGCCAGCAATTCAAACGAAGCCAGGATTCTTCTAGCCATCCAGGCTATTCAGAAAGAACTAAAACTTAGTCAGCGAAAGGCAGCTGAGGTATATAATGTCCCAGAAACAATACTCTAGCTGTCAGAAGCACTGCACTCTGGATGCTATGGAATTAATGGGGTTGCAACTGCGTGATTCTATTGCTTGTACTCGACCTTCTCCCTCTGGCTCTGGCTAGAAGCCAATGGCTTCTTTATAAACTATTCTGCAGGATCTAGGCTTCGTCACTCCAGTGGCTGAGGCTCACTGGCGTTCTCGCAGTGCCAGGCATCCAGTCAGCTCCTCTGACTAGTAGCCCAGGGCCTCTGAACCTCCTTATTTTTGACACTAGCAACGGCTTCACGGTAGGCCTGCACGACGCGATATTCCAGCCAACTCACGCCAGCTTACGGATTTAGAAGAAAATACGACTATTCAGTACATAATTAAGCTATCTGCACGCGCATTCTACCCTTGGCTTCATTACGTGGAAGATATAGCCAACTGACTGTTACGTGAACGGGACGCGCCCCTTGTCGGTTAGCTCTGGGCTTACAACTTTGTTAAACGCCAGCTATAGCTCCGGACGCGTTTTACATTAAATACGACTACTAGAGGGCTAAATGCGAAGATCTAAAGATTATTAGCAAGTAGTTTGCGCTTATGCTGTCGAACTGCAGCGGCAGTTCTTGGCGCTCAGGCGCCCAGGCGCCTTACCGCTCCAGGCTAGGCTGGAACGCAGGAGCCTTTCGTCATATGCTCTCCTTACACACAGGGAGCTCTCTTTTGTATTTAGTCTGGGAGCTTCGCTCCCACCCTTTCTACCTAATCAAGTCAATTTACAACTGCACTTCCGCTGCTCCCATAAGCTCCGTACCCTCAGTGAAACGTTCCACAGTAATAAGCCCGGCTCTATCCAACTAAGTAAAGTGTGGAATAAAGCACTTAAGACGCTTATAAGCAGCGCCCTTTATAAAACCTTTAATAATACGTAAAATCCTTTCTAACCTAACAAATCCAAACCTATTTACTAATCTACAGATCCAGCTTATTATAACTGAAAAGACCACGCTTTATAACGGTATTCTAACTGACAGCTAAAAGCTTAAAAGCTTATAAGACTAACCTAACTAAATCAGGACCCTTAAATACTATGTAACGAACCAAGGGATCTAAGACCTGATTAATCTAACTACTCCCAACACAACAAATCTACATATTAAACTGAGAATTACAATAATCTATAAGCTTATAAGCGAATAATAAGAAATAATAACTATAATTTATAACTTAAGTACTACACTTTAAGAGAAAACACCTAAAGTTTTAAGAGACGTTATAAATAAGTTAAATCTTAAAACAGTTATAGTAAAAGAGGTTAGGGATAAACACGATCGTCTAATGGCTACGGCTGCTACTTACGTTACCGTTATAACTGAAATAACTAGAGCGTATTAGCATATTTAGAACTAGGTTAACCATACGGTTAATAAAAGCTTTAAGGCGTTAATAATGTAATAGATAATTTAAAACGGCGGATTTATAATTTAAAGGTTTATACACTTCCTAAAAGAACGCCTTAAACCTAACTAAACCTTACTAACCTCCTTAATGCGTTAAAAGTACTAAATAGTTATAAAATAAGTTAAAAGCGTTAACGTGTTAAAGGAGTAATAGATAAAGGATTAAAAGGTGGCCTATCGTAAGGCAGAAGGTCTTAATATTACAGAGATTAAAAGCCCCCTAATTATTAAGGACTGGCTTAAGGCCATCTAAGTGCGTATAGCACCTATATAAGCCAGTTTGAAGCTTACTAAACTAATAGAATAAGAAGTTTAAGGGCTTTTAATAAAAGAAGTTACACATTACGTTAAATTTATCTTAACGCTTATTAATAAAGTGAAATTCTTAATTAAAGGAGATAATTAACCAGGTAATGTGTTTTATATTAACTATAAAAGCCCTAGTTTTAAAGCACTAGAGAAGCCTAAATAGAGCTTTAAAAAGGAGTGCCCCTGTAAAGAAAAGCACCCTTAATTACCCACTTACTACTATACCTTACGTTTAGCAGTTACTAGATTAATTCCTACACACGTTATTAAACACGTTAAACAGCTAACGTCTGAAGTTAAGGAGAAGGTTAAAGCGTAATTTGCTAGTTTTAAGTGGTTTAAGGTTTATAAAACCTATTAGGAGAAGTAAGGAGCTGTTTTAACCGCTTTAAATAAAGATAGCTTAATTACTTTAACGTTCTTAAGATATATTAACGCTGTAATAATTAATGTTTAAATAATGGAAATAATTACTAAGGTGATAAGGCAGTTCGCTATTACTAGATTTACTAAGCACCCGCTTTCCAACAGCACTTTAATTAATAATTATAAAGTAATGTACCTTATTAATTATAAATTACTATTAGTTAAGGGAAGCTTTTAACGAGCTGAAGTTAAAGATTACGTCTAAATGGGGATTAGCTTGTTCCTAATTACTAAATATAATAAGTATATAATCTTTAAGGTGCTTACAAGCTTTATAAAGGCTAATATTAAAGATTTAATACTTAATAAAGTTACTATAATAGAAGGATTTTATATTAATATCGTCTTAGAAGCTTTAATCGCTAAAGTAAGAGCTTAGTATTATAGTTTTAACTGTATATTTCACTACGGTAATATGGAAAAGAACGTAGTGTTAAGGAAGCTAAAGTGCCAGTATAATTTAGTGTTTTTTTAATATACTCTTATTATCACTTACTTAAGCTTCCTTATACCTGTTACTGTAAATATTATAAGTAGGATGTTAATAACTATAATAATATAAAGAGTAAAGCACTTATATTAATGGTTACACCTGTAAAAGGATATAAAGAGCCTCTAGCACGTTCGCGTAGGCCACTTAAGATTAGATACTTTAAGGAAACTTATTAAATAAGTACGTAACGTAACGATTACAAGTATAAAGATTATTAACTGTAAACACTGTACGCTTATACACTTATATTAAGTTATTTTAAAGCGCCACTTTAAAGGATTCTCTTACTACCTGTTCTTATAAGTTAGTTAAGATCTTTTCTACTTTAATAAAGTATAAGATAGATTAATTTACTTACTTATAGTTAAGGATAAGTATAACGGTAAGCTCTTCTATTACGTACTGTAGGATAAGAAAGGGCTAGAAATATTTAGAATTATTAAAAACTTTATAAACTGGGTAAAGTAATAGTTTAGGCTTACTATGTGTATTATATACTAAGATTAAGAGACTTCCTGTAATTATAATTAAGGGATATATACTGTATTAGCTCTAGGCGATTAAAAAGGGTATTAAGATTAAAGCTATTCCGTTATATATATATAAGTTAAATAATGGGAGTAAGTGTGTAGGTTAGGAGTTAATCGTGAAGGTTATTAAGATAAGAGAGGGAGTGAACCTCCTTAAATTAATCTGGCTTAAGAGCTTACGTGCGGCTGCTTACCTGTATAATATAAGCCCTAACCGTTAAAACGATTAACTATTACCTAATAAGAAGCTTATAAAATGGTTTTATTAATACTTTTAATAGTACACTCTATTAAATAAGCTTAATAGGAGTTTAGCTGATAATTACTGTTTAAATTAAAGTGGGATTTACACTTACGGTTATTAAGTTTATGTTTTTAATAAGAGGTAAGAGGTAGAGTAAGATAAACTTAGTTTTAAGACTAAACCTTAAGGGTATATTAGGTATTTAATTAGTTACGTTACCTTTAACATTTACTGTATTTAATACCTGTAACTGAAAACGGTGCTTATAACACGTAATGTAATGTTTAATAAGAAGCTCTTTTATAAGAAGGAAATTAAGGAAGTAAAGGTACTGTTAATGTAGGTTATTTAACAGCTGCTTAGCTTTATTAACGTTAAGTAATAAGTATAAGATGTTATATCTGTACTTAAACTTCTTATTAACGTTTTAAACTTAAATACTGTATTTAAGCTTAATAATAATAAAACTTTAACTGAATTTAAAGATGAAAATGCTCTTAAGGGTTAAAACTTAGGGGTAAGCGTGCTTAAAGACAGTATAACACTCTTTCAGATTAAGGATAAGCTTATAAGGCTTAAATAAAGCTTTATAAGCTCTAAATAAGGACTTTTAACTTTAAAGTAAATATTAAAGGCCGAATCGCAGTTAGAAGCTTAGGGTACGTTAGCTTACCTAATTAGTAAGAGTGGTGTAAGATTACTAATAGGTAATTATTTACTAATAGGTAAAACATTATCACTAACGGGTAATAAGCTTAGAGAAATTAAGGAGCTTTTTAAGTAAGGGTTTGGATAATAAGAAACTTTAAAATAGTAAGATAAGGTTTTTACTAATCCTGTCCGGAGGACAATTTGTTGTAAGGGTGGTCCAAAAAAAAATTACTATGGGAAATTCAGTCAAAACTGATAAGGAAATTCAACTCGACCTAGGACTGGTCGGTTCATTATCAAAAGTGGG
>Ga0247758_1000341_pt1 | contig 41427 bp, 61 predicted proteins | sample UWRJL156409C4_FD_180950 | JGI IMG/M metagenome (GOLD analysis project Ga0247758, IMG submission 180950) | Plant litter microbial communities from Arlington Agricultural Research Station in Wisconsin, United States - UWRJ-L156-409C-4 | ecosystem: Environmental > Terrestrial > Plant litter >...
CCACGGCTCACTGCAACCTGCTGTTTTTTTTTTTGCTCGCCGAGACTGGGGCAACTTCGCCCCGCTTTTCGTTTTTGTTGGCGCATGAGCACTCTCCCCTAACAGCGCACGATTACCCAAGCGACAAGTTCCTTCAACACCTCTTCGCCTACCTCGCCTCTTAAATTCCCGTTTGGAAACCGACAAGCTACCCGACCTCAAAATCGACACTACCTACGTCAGCAGCAGCACGCAGCTGGCAAAATGGAAAGCTACCTCTACGAATCCGATCCATGCTGCCTCTGTTGGTTTTCGACGACGTGGGCGGATTTGGATTTGCGGACTGATCTAAACTCTCTTTGGAGGCAGAATATCAGGGTCATAGGATTACCAAGCCCGGGAGATGAGGCATTCCTGACCGGTTCCGGCTTTTTCCTGGATGCCGACGACGACATTGTTTTCGCCAGCCACGACCCTGATGTCTCTGTCTCGTATAACAGCCAATCCAACCCACTTGCGATGGGCCTTCCCGAGATTGACGTGGAAAAGGCACGCGACCGTGGCCGTGTCTTCATCCTCCATGATATCTGCTGGCTGATGCTATTTGACTGCGTCGCTGATCGGCAGATTTCTCGTCGCCCATTATTGGTCAAAAGCCTCTACGGGTCTGCTCTGCTCCATGCCATGCGGGGCCGAGGGATGCTCCCTCTCACATCGGGCTGCGGAGGGCCTCCCGCAATTCGTCCTGGGTCGCCGATTGACCTACCTCCACGCCCGCCCCGGAGTTTCGGATTCCTCGTTCAAAAATGCATTACTCCGCGGCAACCCCGCCGCCCTCGGCCTCAATTTTGAGAATAAACTGGTTGCAAACATCTCGGCCATGTCCCCGAGTCTCCTGGACAACACAAAGCCGGTCAATTGGAGTTCCGATCCCTTTTTTTCGAAGATGCTTGCGGAGATCAACACACTAATCATTTCCTTCCTCCCGTCCTCAGACGTTTGCCATTTCCAATTCGCGTCCAGAACAGTCGCTCAGCCCTCTCGTCCCCGAGACCTTCCACACTTTTGGAGGACCAGATTCAACCATGGCCACGAGATGGACTTCTACAAGGCAGGCGAGAACGATCGGGGTCGCCAGTTTGGGGTTCCTGTGGACTGGCGAAACTTGTACGGCCGAATACGATCCGCATTGGGGGATACAACGTGGCATGCCCCCGAATGGTCGCATCACCTCCGTGCAAAACAACTTATCATGAGAGCGCTCGATCCCATTTCAAGATGCTTGGAGCCCGCGCTGGATGAGACTTTTGCAATCGGATACCGCGATTCCACCGCCGGGTTTGCTGAGCCTGCGAGCGTCATTGGCGGCGCGGTTGTCCGTCCTGAGAATCCCCACCATGCCCGCAATTATGCGAAAGAGGGCAATGAGACGCTAGCTTCTCAGGTTCTGTGGCTTCCCCGAGGGCCGCTGCAGGGGTCTTTTTCAGTCAAGGCTTCTTTTCGAACCGTTTGTCACCGGGAGTACATTTGCGGGCTCCGTATTGTACGTTACCGCCTCCCCAACAACGAGACTCGCGGGCATGTGGACGAAATCTCTCGCGTTTGATTCGTCAGGCCACTGTATGAAGTTGAAATTTCGCTCGGTATTCATTCGGATTGCTTGGGTGAGTTTCAGGTAGTAAGTTCCGCCCACGGTATCACGGGACTGCGCGTTCTACGGGCGCAGGTCTGCGCCCATCACTGCTCTCCATCGATTTCTATCGGAGAGTTCAGCACGAGCGATGATTTTATTCCTGTTGGTATCGCAACAATTTTCCCTCGTCGACTAGGGGCTGTTTGTGGGCTCAGAGTGGAGTTGGACGTGAGTGTCTACTGCCTGATGCTACCTGGCTTCTCTGCTAACCGTTATACACTAGACTTTGAAGATAACTTCGGTTCAGATCGCCGAAGAAGGGAACGCGGCGCCCACCTCGCCCGAAATGGGGGTCACGGCGACGGTACCCGATCCGGCTACAGCCATTTTATGGCGTCCGTCTGCTCCTAGCTCGAATGGGACCAAATATCTCGGGCCGATGACTGAATCACCTCCCCCGATCACTGGCCTAAATTCTGAACTTTGGCTGAATATGACCTTTGGGGGAGCGGATGGTTCCCGGCTTCCGCACCTCACTCGAGTTGTGGTCTATCTACACAAAAAAAGTAGTGAAGATAGTTCAGTGTGCGGCTTCGGCTTCTTTTACGACGATACGGCCCCCGAAGAATTCCATGGGTCGAGATTTGCATGCTCTCAGGGCCATCCAGAGAGCAATGTTCCTAAAGAAAGTCTTCAGTACTCCTTCCCAATCAATGGGAGTGGCGATGAACGCATCACGAGCATGCGCGCGACATACCAGGGATGCGGTCAGCATGCCGCATCTACCTCGACAAATGTGGAACACCTTTGCGGTATTGAGGTAAGAGCTTGGCATCCCCATCTGCGCGCGTTCGATGATTCTGACTGCTTTCAATTTGCCCATAGCTATTCACCAACCACGGCAGACGTGGAAATTTCAAGTTGATCAGAAATAAATGGGCAACGGACAAGTCTGAAGGCGGTATATTCTCATTCAAGAAGAGATCCGTAACCTGGTCGGCCCCCGAGGGCGAAGTCATCATAGCCATTCTGGCCAAAGCGAAGGTTAGTGATTAGACCTTAACCACATCCATACAGTGCTGGGTCTCCATGATGGTGTGACTGACTTTGTGCTTCAAACAGCAATTCAACGGGGACTTCTTAGATCTCGGTTTCCACAGCTGCATCGCCTCGGCTGACTTAGACGGAAGAAATATTTCTCGCCAGTGGAGCAACTTAGTTTGCCGAAACTTTCCTGTTCCAAGGGCGCACATTCCTGAAGATGTGCTAGAGATGTGGGACGGCATGGTTGTTACTGGAGTCAGGTTTTCCTCTGTGCGGAGGATTCAGGTATCATCCATCACCACCAACCTCTCCGACGGCTTGGACCCTTTTGTGTTCATCACAGGGATGTGTGTCCACTTCTGGGACACGGATGAACCCGTTTACGTCGGACAATGGCGTGGGCGGGTTGGCTGTCTAATAGACCTACACGACACTGAGGAGAAAATCGCGGGCATCTCTATTTGTGTGGGTCACGAATACGAAAGTTTCGATGATGAGCCGGTCGACAATTTTTATCAGTGCAGGGTAACTGGCATACGAGTCACTACCCTTAGGGGAAGTTCGGGCATAGTCAACTTCCAAGTTGGTGAGCGGAGTCCGATGTTCCTGGACTTCAGTCGGTCTGGCTCAACTGAACTGGTAAGGAGACTGCGGGTGCATTTACTGTGTCGTCCAGTGCTAACCTATTGGCTTCTACTAGGACGGGTTGATATGGTGCAGCGACAATGACAGTGACCACATCACAGTACTTGGTCGACCGCGCAGCAAGATGGAAGAGGATGTGCCTCTAGGGACCCCGATGAAACCGAAGCGCAGGTATGGAGCCTTTTAATGGGCAGGCATTTAGTTCTATGAACATTGGGATTTGACAGGCAGTCCTACAACTGGCCGAGATATTCTCAGTGCATAGGTAGCCCGGCGGATGATACTTGGGAATCACGATACTTTATGAACGTTGCGTAGGTACTGCATCGGGTGTGTCAAGGGCGCGTGCTCTGGACTCACCCTTTTTTGGTAGCCTAAACTCTCCTGCCTCAGCTTCTTCCTGAAGGTTCTCTTACTTGCTGAAGAAAGGTTCCACCAAAGAAAGATATAAGTCGCAACGAATTGTCCTGAGATCATGTACTTGCTGGCCGCGTGAAAACACGCCTCTGCGATCCGTCGCTCTATTGACATCGCCAGATGCCCGACCGTAACTGTCGCGAACGACCCAAGACAAACAGGCCAAACACCAGCCGCTCAGGGTGGAGGGCAGGTGATGGCAGTGATATGATGAGAAGAAACCTATCTAGCGCCCCTTTGTGTTCTCCCAGCGACCCGTTTGATGAAGTAGCTGACGTCCACCATGGTCACGGATTATTTCCCCACCAAATCGCGTCGAGGAGGATGACGATCACAGCAATTCCAGGGCGAGCTGTTGTCTTTTTCTCATTCAATGTTTGACACGATGCTAACCTGTCTAAACATGCATACATACACATACAACCATATCTCCCATGCCCACATGCAGCCGCACGAAAGCATACCTAGGCACATCAACACTGATTGATACACGTATCTCTGCATATACCCATCCTGATATCTATGCACCTCTCTGTACACAGTCATGCATGTCTCCACACAGGCAACTGCCATGTATAGCGCAGGTGGGAAAGGTAGACAGGCTGTGCCTCGTGGCCGTCGAAGTGACGCCCAGGGACGTCGCATACGTGGGTGTACCTGCCGATTCATGCGTAAAATGACTAGCGAAGTCCGAGTCGAGAGAAACCGAGCCATATTTCTGCTCTCAGCTGCTGAAAAGAGCCCGAGAACTTCATTGAGTCGGGCAGCATACCTGTTTCTGGTCCCCCGAATTATTCTCATATTCGTAGTGAGTGGCTTGGGGAATACAATGGGTGCTCTTTTCCTTTGCGTAACCGACGACCGTTCCCGTCGGCCATTGGTCGCTGACGGGCTGCGGGAGGCATTGGAAGTGGGGCCTTGCCCTGAATGTCGTGATTGCCTTCGGTAAATGGCGGAACGAGACCCACCACCGACACAAGTATCGAGACTTCTCGTTTTCATTCTGACACCTGAGGCTGAGATCAGTGCTAATTAGGTGCTATGTATCCCATGCTCTCCTTTTTTTCATGCGAATACAAAGGGGACGTTACAGAAAACTCGCCGGAGAAACCAAAGCACCTAGCCGACGCTGTGGGGGTGTCTGCGGGCTAGCTCTTAGGGCCAACGGCAACCGGACCCGCACGCAAGGCAATAACTCTCAAGCGGAGACACCCAACAGGCAACCACTCCTCGATCTCCTCCGTGTCCATACCCCTGCGAATGGTCCTCTTGGTCCTCTCCTTGATTGACCCCGGTCCCAACACGACGCCAACCAAATCCCACGCCTCATGGTCATCGATGCGCAATTTCAGCTCGTACGCCGCATGCTCCAGCGCCTCGTTGATGTACGGCTCATAGAAGCCTCCGAGTGGGACGCCGTTGAACCGCATCGAGAACCCGTACTCTCCGCCGAAGTCCCAGCCCGCACGGTTGTAGACGCCCTGAATATGGACTGCATCTCCAGGCTTGGCTGAGGACGGATCAAAGTCAGAAACCGTAGGAATGCGCGCAACAATTGACGGCCATTTTTGGACGCCCTCGATGGTCATCCTCTCACAAAGATCCTCCCTCCCCTTCTGGACGCCGGCCAACTCGTTCTCCCAGCGCTGGTCGAGCGCCCGGATCCGACCAACAACCGGCTCGAAGAACGCTGTCTTCTCAAAAGTTCCTTCCGCACTGGTGATCAGATACCCTGGCTTTTCCCGCATCCATCTATCCTCAATGGGAGTGGGCATCTTCTCAGCAGCATCCATAAGTCGGCCGAATGCTTCAGCCATCTTCATCCCCGCTTCCTCGAGGAGCTGCTCGGCTTCGCGATCAACCTCTGCGATGACACCATCCCCGGGATTCTCATCCCTCGTCCGCTGCACAGACGTATCCTCGCGCAGATAGTACCACGCGCGCCGAATCGCAAGTCGCGTTAGCGGCATCTGCGGCTCGTCCAATGCCATCGCGCCAACCCCCAACACGAATTCCTCTGCTCGCCAGCCTTCAACCTCACCCACCAACACTACCCAGCCCCTTCTCACCTCTTCATGCAATCCTGCCTTCGCCCATTCTTCAGAATACCCCTCCACCCTCTTATCCAATGCCTTCAACTCCCCATCTACCCTCTCGCGATCGCCATCCCCCTCGGGTAAATGCTGCAACTCCCGCTCAACTTGCCAGCGTAGGCTGCGTATCTCGCCATCCATCTTACTCACATCATATCCCTGCAAGCCCATGAAAGGATTGCCCTCAAGCCTTTCCTTCAACTTCACGATGGCCTGCTCCGCGTTCGCCAGGAACTCCTTTTTGATCATGGCTGCATTCCGGTCCATCAACTCCTTGAACTTCGCCTCATACCCGCTGTATACCTCGGCAGTCAACACTCGGCGGACATCATCCCTCTCAAAGCGCCGCGTGTACGACTCTATAGGGTACCGAATCGAGGCAGACCCAAGATCCGATTCGATGCTACCCAGGCGACTGTTGAGCTCGGAGGTGATGATCCGGGTATCTTCTTCAAGCTGGGCGGCGGAGAGATCTGAGCGAAGGAGGGATATTTCAGAGAGAATTTGCTGCGTGTGGGAGGAGGGGAGGGGAGAAACAGTCGTGGATGCGTCGAAGAGGAGGGATTCGACGCCCTCGAAGCAGCGGGATTCGATGTTGGAGCGGGCTTGGAGAAGGGTGCGCTTTGCGCGGTTGAGGAGTGTGAGGTCGGAGGGGGAGAGCACGGTGGTGTCAACAGGGGGTACAGTCTGGTTCGCAGACTGGGCCGCCGACTGGAACGAGCGCTGCGTTTGGGTCTGGGAAGGGGGTGCTGTCGGTACCGGCACCACCCGCTCAGCGTCAGCAACTCCCAACTCGGCCCTCAACCTCGCAATCTCGGCCAGAATTGGCGCCTTCAACTGCTCAGCCTTACGCGGGTGCTGAATTTTGCTCAACCCCTGGTCAATGACCTTCTGCAGCCGCGCATCGAGCTCCTCGATGGTGTCACTCTTGTGGAGAAACCCTCGTTGTCGATCGATGTACTCGCCTACGGCCTGAACGTCCCGCTTTGCTGCACGCACAATCGCCTCGTCCGATGGCATGACCATATCAGCGAGCTTCTCTCGAAGTGCCGCCATTTCGGCGCGGAGGTCGTCTGCCTCGCGGGAGGCATCTCCCTCCAGGAGCTCCTCGGCTTGAGCGAGCTCCGGCTCCGTCTGCTCAATGCGACCAGGAGTGGTGAAGTAATCATTCGCCCAGAACACCTTACGTTTGGCATCGTAAAACTTCTGCGACGGCGGAGGAGGGGTAGAAGCCTTGGGGGGAGGAGGAGGGGCCGTGGTGTCGGTGTCGTACTGTGAGCGGATCTTGGCAATCTCATCGAGAACAGGCGCCTTTAGCTTATCCGCCTTGCGCTCATCGGTGATGTTATCGAGGAACTGGACGGCAATCTTGAAGAGATCTTCGATGTGGTCTTTGTCAGACGCGGTGAGATTGCCGCGATTGATGTCGATGTAATCGCGGGCTTGGCGGATCTTTCCTTGGGCGGCGCTGACCTGGCGGGCGTCGGCGGGCTTGACGATGTTGTCGAGCTTGGCGCGGATGTCGGCGATTTGTGCGATCAAAGGGGCGGCATCGTCGGGGGTGAGGGTCGAGAGGCGCTGCTCAGCCTGGAGGAGGTTGGGCTCGACATCGTCGACGCGGTAGGGCGAGTCGAGATACTCGAGGGCCATGTTGATGTAGATTCTGATAGAGGAGACGCTCATAGTGGGCAGTTTTCAGGAGGTTGGAGTTTTGGTTTGTTTGTTCGGTCTTTGGCTTGGTGTTCTATCCTTTCGGTGCAATTCGGCGGGAAAAAATAAATGTTCATCCCATTCCTAACCAACCATTCAAGCCTTTGTTCATTATATACAAGAGACTGGGTGCAAACTTCACGGCTGACAAAACATAAATAGCTTCAGGGGCACCACCCCATCGTCGGGAACTTTTGCCCAAGCTGGGGAACTGTGACAGCCACAACGGCCGTGGTCAGGGGGTATCATTGGCAGATGGTGTCACAACATATTCCCCGATCGGGTGACCTTCGCGACGGAGGCTTTCCGCTGGGTATTTGACATCTGCCCTACAGAATTTTGATACCTGTTCTGGAAGCCCGTGCATAACGGTCGGTCCCGGCATTTCCAACAACACCGACAAACCCTTGCTCGTCTCCCCCTTCGGGCCGCGCCCCTTGAACTCGACTCGCGGGCTTTCGCGCAACCTTTACCGCCCCCAGCGTTGCCGCATTTCAAGCAGCTTTTCTCTCCGCTTCCACGACTTCCGCTCCCTGATTGCTTCCTTCAAGCTGAAACCCAGCGCGATCAGGCCACCCAGCGCAGCGATGGCCTGGTCCAGATCCATCACCCCCACGGAGCTCCTGGGGACGAATCTGACTGAAATGTTATGGTTGAGGGGTAGCACCCCGTACTTGGCGTGAATCGAAGCGGCAGCAACCCCTGCAGCTAAACATGCTGACATGCGACTGGTCAACCACCGCGGAGACCACAACCTCCGTCCAGATCGAATGCTGTCCCCACGTTCCGGATCCACCCCCAACATCCCCAAGCCGCCAGCTGCAGCAACACAAACCGCCAAGAAAACCGCAGCAATATACAACAAAATCGACAGGATCAGCCAGAGAAGCAAAAGAAAAGAGAATTCCTCGACATGGAACAGAAATGGCCTGTAAAGAGCGCTCAGCTCATAAGGAACCCACTGTAGCCTGAGAAGCAACTGCGGTGCAAGACACAGCAGGCCAACGCACGCAACCAGTATCCGTCTTCTTCTGTGTCCACTGCTCGCTGCCACAGAAAATAAAACAATCGCCCAAAGGATAAAGTCCTCACTCACTGTCAGCGGCGCCTCCAGCGCCCCGACCGAAATAACATGCTGTTCTTCACGGCTTTCGAGCAGTCCCTTCAGTCCCCCATCCGCCTTCGTTCCAAAAAAAGCCATGTAGAAAAAGTGCCCGACCGCCACGGCAGGCAAAGTCAACACAGCAATAAAGTCATTGGTAATGCTATCGTTTTGGCGAGAAGACGGATTGACCGTCCAGCTGACGAGGACAGAAAAGATGAGTAAATACCAGCATGCGACGTTTCCCGCCCCGTAGAGCGAGGACACCAGACCAAAGCGCTCTATTAGTGAGAGGATAATCCAGCTTCCGATTCTGTTGCTGACGACGATATACGGGGACGCGGCTTGCTTAGGGTTGTCCATGACGGATAGGTGGTGGTTTGAGGTTTTCCTGGAAGGAAGGGCGTGCAATGTGGTCAAATGATGGCCGGGAGCCTGCTGGTTAGGCAACTGCTTGGGTGAGGTGAGCGGGAGGTCTCCCAGTGGTAGGGATTGCATGTGTGGTGGCTGTGTCTGCACGGACCATCCACCCGATGTCTGACCCCTGATGTGGTGGGGAGGGTATGTATACATATTGGCATACACGTCCACATACATATGCCTCTGTCGAGACTTCGCTAATGCACGGTATTGGGGAACTTCAAAGTGTTGATGAAAATGAATAGTTTTAGCCGTAGGACATATGCATGTCTGGCTACCAGGGAGCAGAAGTGCAGAGAGGCGCCCACCTCTAGGGCGTCAAAAGTTGCAACGTTGTGGAGGCTGTCCATATTCCCTCTCAACCTCATACAATCTTCCAATTACTTGTCATTTTATACCTAAAGGTGGACACTCAAACCTTCCCAACCCCCGCCCCAGCCTTGACCGTCTCCTCCACCAACTCCAACGGGGTCAAAAGATACTGATACGGCGCCTTGTCAAACGTCCCCACCTGCGTGATATTCACCGTCGCTGTCCCCCAATCGTTCGCTATCGCCTTCTTATCAGTAAAAATCCCTTTCGCACCCGCCATACTTCTCAAGAAGGGATAAACTCACCAGCCCCTAAGTTCGCAAACCCATCCAACTCCTCGTCCCCACAAATACAAGTGTTAGGCGAATCATCCGGAATCACCAACCCATACGTGCTCAGCGCCTCTCTCGTCTTGCCCCGGAACACATTCCCCTCCACGAGCATCTGGTTGTCGCTCCGCGAATGCAGCGCCTGGTACAGATAGTCGACGTACAGGTTGTTGTACACGTGCTGGTGACCAAAACGGCCGGCAGGCCCGCGCGTGCCGATGGTCTGCCAGTAGTTATGATGGTACGTGATGTGCAGGTGACCTGAGTCGATACCGCGGAAATCGGGGTCGTTGCCGACGAGAGAAGACTTCCAGTGGTTGTGGAAGTAGTTCCACGAGAGGGTGACGTAGTCTGAGCCGCGAATTATGTCGACTTGGCCATCAAATCCGTCAGGACCTTTGGTGATGTCCGAGGTGAACTCGTTGTGGTCGACCCAGACGCGGGTGGTGTTCCGGATGGTGATGCAGTCGTTGCCGGTGATGAAGCTGATTTTGAGGTTGCGGAGGATCACGTTGGAGACGTTCTGGAGGTCGAGACCGCTGCCGGTGATCTGCGCGGAGGTTCCGACGCCGAGGACGGACTTATTGGAGCCGATCTTGATTCGAGAGGGGAGGGTGATGTTGCCCTTGACGAGGATGATCTTTGGCGCGTCGCCGGTGACGGCCTTCTTGAGATCAGCGGCGTTGTCGACTGTTACGGTTGTGCCGCCCTCTCCGCCGGTGGTGGGACCCAGCGGGTTGTCTCGCGCGAAGCCTTCAACACCCCATGTTGCAAGGCCGTCGAAGGGAAGAGCGCCGACAAGCGGTTGCGCGATGGCAGAAATGAAAAGGAGAGCGTTTAGCCGCATTCTGTCTCTCCTTGGGCCAGTTGGCAATTGAGTCCGAGAAGCTGGGAACGCGATACCCACTTGTCGAGAGCTACCGGGTACCTGGAATGCTTGACATAGCAAAGGTAACCCAAGTGTTTATACAATTAAGGACCAAGGCAAGGGAGCAGTGTCATCCGGGGTTGTTGCCGTCTTGGGGCTGAGGGCGCCGCGACCGCGTCATGCGGAGAACCCGGTCGCAATAGGCTGTAAGTAGTTTTCAGCGATGCGAGATTAACCATGTTGCCGAAATGCGGTACCAAGTCCACCGAGAAAGTACCCCCAAAAGCCCTGAGTGGTGGAATTTCGGTATCCGGGTCTTGGTCGCAGGCTTGGTCGCAATGGAGGTTGGAGCGGGCCGTGACGATCTGGACTAGCGCTGCGACCTCGGCGCTGGCTTGGGGATGCGAGGTACCCCTTTCTGGTTGCTACGCAAAAACATCAACGCCAAGATGTAGGGAGAAGAATATTGCAATTGGGAAAAATTGCAGACATGTTGCTGGCGTCTTCAATGCCGATTGCCAGGGCTGTTCACGGCCCAAGGCGATGAGGTGACTGACTCGGCGGGGTTTCCCATCTTTCTGCCCGAGGGAAGGCACGCCTCATGGCACGGGTCGTGTTCAGACCTTGGACTTCATGGCACTGGTCCCTCTTTGGCCAATACCTTAAGTATCTCAGTCACGCATCAATGCTAATACTTGGCTGTTCGACATCGCGGACCCATCGAGACTGTTGTCAAGTTGGGATGTCTGCCCGTCATGTCATGCAAACACAACGTCGAAGTTGGACCCAGCGGCCGCACCCGATTGTCTGCCGTGCCGAGGGCAGGGCAACCTAGGTATTCTTTCCATCCTTGTGAACTGGCTCCCGCAGGACCGCGCATTCCTCGAAATGCTCAGTATGAGCGATGCCCGAGGTCCTGGGAAGGCACCCCCTGACAGCGAATTCAGTGCCGCGTCAAGCCAGAGCTGCAGCTTTTGCACCATTGCCCTCCACGTCCAACACCTGCGCCAGAGCCAGGTCTGCGCTGAGAAGCATGCCGATATTCGTCAATCATTAGCCCACGCATCATCCTTCTTTGTACTCTTAGAAACCGCAACGCCTATTCCGGAGAGATGGCAGACAGCTTCGAGTTCCTCGGCCCGCTTGCGGATGACGACTTCGAACCCAACTTACGAGGAGGAGCAAGCTCCCCACCCAGGACGCTGCCTGGCCAGTCTGGCGCGCCCGCCCAACCGGGGAGGCCTGTCCAGCAGCGCATACGGGGAGCCCGTACCCTAGGGTCTGCGGACCGACCGCCCAGGATCCCGAATGTACCGGCCGCTACGGGTTCCCAAAGAGCCACCGGACGTGCGAGAGCAGCCACACAAGGAGAACAAACAAGACAACCATGCACGCGAAGAGGGCGAGGAGCGTCCCGAGCAATACAAGCAGCCACGCAAGGAGGACGAGGAGCGTCCCAAGCAGGACAAGCAGCCACGCGGGGAGGGCGAGGAGCTTCTCAAGCAGGACGAACATCCACACGAGGAGGGCAAGGACGCGCCCGAGTCTCTCAAGCACAGCGAGAAGCCAATCGGTCAAGTGGAGTTATCCCCGACCCCGCGCCAGACCCGACACCTGCGCCAAACCTAAGGAGATCCCCAAGGAGAGCAGTTGCCGGTCATCGCAGCCCAAACGGCTCGAATTCTGCTCACCTCACCTCGAATCATGGAAACCCCCAGGCGTCAAACTTGGGGGGTTCGGCTCAGCCGCCCGCATCAGCGGTTCTCGCTCCTCCCGCTGCCCGCCCCCCTGGAAGATCCCCGAGGAAACGCAAGGTCGGTGATACTGGGAATACCGCGAGAGCAACAAGTGGTGCGACGCCCGCTGCGCGGCTTGGTCCCGCTCCTCTTCTCCCGCCTGCAGGAGCCCAACCCGGGGGAGGCTCCAGTCAACAGCAACCGCAGCCACCGCAGCCAGCGCAGCCACCGCGGGTACAGCCAGCCAGAACGCGAACGAAAAGTTACAAGGCACTAGAGTCAGAACGGAATCAAGCTGCTGCCGACGAGCTGGCTGCCAGCAACAGGAAACTGAAGAGGAAGAGAGATGAACCGGAGGAGTCTCAACCCGATCCAGAACCACAGGCTGAGCCCGAAGTGGAGGAGTCCGATGAGCCGGCTCCTAGCAGAAGGAGCGTGAGGAGAAAGAGAGGTAGACCGCAGGAGTCTTAGCACGATCTAGAACCACATGCCGAGCCCGAAGTGGAGGATGCTGAAGTGGCGGACGCCGAAGCAGAGGGAGCCGAAGTGAACGACGCCGAAGCGGGGGAAGTCAAAAAGGAGGAGGCCCAAGGGGAGGAAGTTAAAATGGAGGACACTAAAGCGGGGGAATCCGAAGGAGAGGGGGCTGACGGGGTAAAGATTAAACTGGAAGATTCCGAAGGGGGGCCGAAGTGTAGGAAGCCGAAGTGAACGACGCTGAAGGGGGAGATGCCCAAGGAGAAGACGCCCAAGCGGGGGACGCCCAAGGGGGAGACACCAAAGAGGAGGAGCAGAGTGAACGGCCAGGGAAAACACATCAGACAAGGGCCAGGGTACAGAAAGATGAGCTCGAGAACTCACCCAGGAATAGGAAGTTAAACCGCCGGGGTGAAAACATGACCCACACATTCCGTACGGATTCACCGCGTTATTGAGGCCTGGGATGGAGTGCGAGGGGTTGGAAGTCGGTGGATGAAGGCTTGTTGGGTTTCCCAAGGATTGCTCATGCAGGTGGCTGCGTTGTGTGTATGGATTTGTGTTCTGTCAAACAGCGCGTCTTGGGTATTTACTTGCGCATAGACATTGTGTCTTGGCTCTATTGAGCAAGGCCTTAGCTTGACGTTTAGTAAAGCAGTGAGGTTAGAATATGCAATCTTTAGCGCTTCTCGTTGCCCGAGATGGTCAAGTGTTGAGGGGTGAACGGTCTGCTCCTGCTCAGCAGCAGTCACGCTCTCGGGACTTTGAGGAAGGACGAGCAAGGTAGAGTAAGCCTGACCTTACGAAGACATCGTACATTGTGACGAGTGCGCCTGTGCATGTCTCTTGGCGACTCTAGAGCGGCTACATGAAGCCGGTGGCATTTCTCCTGAATTTGCAAATATCATCGGTGTAGGTGGTTGGTCCCTCGCGCGCGTAGCTGAGGCAGGGAGGGTTCGGTGCTTTGGTGTAGTACTGCCAATTCTTGCTCCCAGGCGGTGGCTCGATGAGAAAGAGCGTCTCAAATCGCCGGCGCCTTTTCGTCCGGCAAAGTGCTCAACACGCCCGGAGAGCGACCTGTCCGTATCAGGCCATCCCGTCCCCGGCGATTGGACCCCACTTTGTCAGGGTACCCACCCGCTCTTGCAATTCCAACCTCACCGCCACTGGCCGTCTTCCCACAACCACATTCCACGCAATGTATTCTCGCATCCCTGAGAGTTATCTCCCACCTCTATCGACGCGGGAATCTGCCCTCCCCTCAACCCGTGAAGCTCACCGCGAGCACGACACCCCGCCATCCAATCAAGCCGGTATCGGGACGCGGCAAGTCTACAAACCCGACACTCCAAATCCGCGCGATGCCCGCCCCGCGCCTCAACAAAAGCCCCTCCACCATCAACCAGCAGCCACCAACAACCCCTCCACCCACCAATCTCGAGATGCAACCCCTCCCGGAAGCCTCTCCAGACCTCCCACCGGAAACCATACCCCAGCAGCAGCCCCTCGCGAAACAACTCACCCTCCGCCTCTACACATCCCACTTCCTCTCTACATGGAACTCCCGCCTCTTCGAGTTCGGCGCCGTGCTCTTTCTCGCCTCAATCTTCCCAGACACTCTCCTGCCTATGTCGATGTACGCGCTCATCCGCAGCGGTGTCGCGATTCTGCTCGCGCAGTCTGTCGGGGCTTGGATTGATCGGGGGAATAGACTTACGGTTATTCGGGCGTCAATTGTGGGGCAGAGAGTTGCTGTGGCGGTGAGCTGTGGGGTGTTTTGGGTGCTGGAGGGGAAGAAGGGGTCGCTGGTTGGGGAGGTGAGGAATGGGTTGTTTGGGGTGGTTGTGGTGTTGGCTTGTTTGGAGAAGGTGGGGGCGATGATGAACCTTGTTGCGGTTGAGAGGGACTGGGTAGGTGTTCCGAGGTTGGATGGTTTTGTGGAGAGGGCGCTGATGGGCGCTAGGTTGTTGTTATTACGCAAGGGAACGAGTACTCGCGGCGAGGTGAGGATTTCATCTGGAAACAGGTGTCGGGACTTTGGCTAACTGCTGCGGATAGAACTCAATGCTCGCATGCGCAGGATCGACCTCCTTTGCAAGCTCCTCGGACCCCTGGCGATATCTGCCATTGCCGTTGCGTCGATACAGATAGCGATCTGGGCAACCCTGGGGATGAACCTTGTTTCGGTTGGTGTGGAATATCTCTTCATCGAGCAGGTGTACAATATGGTTCCCCAACTCCAACGGGAGAGGCCGGAGCTGTTAGTTTTCTCAGAGGAGCCCGAGGCATCAAGACGAACTCGCCTCCGATCAGCAGCGTCTGACGTCTTCCCGATTGCTTCGCTCCCTTTCTACTTCAACCATCCCGCCTTTCTTCCGTCTTTCTCCCTATCTCTCCTCTACCTGACGGTTCTGTCTTTCTCCGGGCAGATGATCACATATCTCATCTCTGTGGGCTACAACTCGCTGCATGTTGGCATGGCCAGAACTGTCAGCACAATCTTCGAGCTGAGCGCGACGTGGATCGCACCACGCATGATGTCGCGGATCGGCATCGTCCGAGCGGGCATATGGAGTCTGTGCTGGCAAATGATCTGGCTCGCTGTCGCGTTGAGCTGGTTCTTTTCCGATGCCCATGGCGCGGGGACAAACACTGTGCTCTCTGCCACAGGATTGGCGGTGGGTGTTGCCCTGAGCAGGGCTGGGCTGTGGGGCTTTGACCTCTGTGCGCAGAACATCGTCCAAAACGTAAGGGATCCTTCGCCTTGCGGCTTTCGCTTCATAGTTCCATGTGCTAACATCAAGCGTAGGAGGTCGAGCCCGACTACCGAGGTACCTTCTCCACGGTTGAGACGTCGTTCCAGAATCTGTTCGAGATGTTCTCATACATCACCACCATGATCTTCTCCCGACCGGAAGATTTCCGATGGCCCGCAGTCATCAGCGTCATTGCCGTCTACGCGGCAGGCGCTCTGTACGCCTTGTTCGTTCGAAAGCGACGTGGACATCTTTTTCACGCCCCTCCTTCAGCATGTCTGTGCGTCAAGGGTCACTCGACGACTACCGACGAGCGGTAGCTGTTCGAAAGGTTGTGTCATCATTGGGTATCCTACTCGCGCTCTATGTACAGTCCTTGGCGCTTTCTTGCGCCAAATAACACCCAAAGTCACCATAGATTCAGATCAATCCCGCTTCCAGCATTCTCCTATGTTCTTCAACAACAAGAAGGGGAGACAGGTGCGAAAAGCATGAAACACTTCGCCGAATAAACATTAAGAACCACTGTCCACTCTACTGGTGCGTGTGTTGGCCCTGCTGCTGAGCTGGTTGAGCAGTTGGAGGCAGCCCTGACACCTCTATCCTTTGTTGCGGGGCTGGGGACTGAGACCTCGACACAGGTGGCTGGGGATCGGTAAAAGATAGGTATGCCGTCGACAGGATAGACAGGCGGGCATCAGATAGCGAAACAGCCGCGTTTGGCCGTTTCCAGCATGCTTCCGGTTGTTCTGGAGTCCCGGCTGCATCCACATCGCATGGCCATGATGAGGTGGGTGCATCGGGAGCTGGAGACTCGGATGAGGTGTGTGTTCGGGAGTCTGAACGACTTCATCCGTCGTCTTTTCCGACCCAGTTACAAAAGATCCCTTTTCAGGGTACGGCGATTGTTCAGAGTCCTGTGACTGCCCCGGACGCGGTGGTTGCCCTGGCGGCAAGGCCATAGCGGCACCAGGAACGCCGCCGATCTTCGGATCGCCCAGGAGCTCAACGGGGTACGAATGCCAGAATCCCCACTTCAACCACAGCTTGATCCGCTGCCCAGAGCTAATAGCGTTCCACTTCTCTCGCAACATCTTCTGGTCCTCGCTACTCCTCCTCTGCGCCATACCTGCGAAGCACAGCAAGCAGAGCAAGACCATCACCCAACAGAGAGTCACACACAGCATCGCGTTCTTATCGAACATCAGTCGCCGAAACCAGATATACGACTCCACACAACCCAGCAGTAAAAGCGTCGGAATCAGCGTAGCAATGATGATAATCCACGTCGCTAGGCTTGTGCAGCCCGTTAGCAGCGGGCAGACGCTGTCCTCGTGCAGGTCAGAGCCACCACTGCCGCCGATTGAGGTACCGTCGTCTCCTAGGCTACTATCGTCGCCTGAGCTCCTGTCGTCGCGGGAGCCCTCGTTACCGCCTGAAATGCCGCCCCCAGTTGTGCTACCGCCACCACTTGACTTATCGCTGCCGGTCCTAGCGGTTGATGTCGCGGCGGGGTTACTGCACCCTATGAAGTTGTTCGGCTCGACTGTATGCGAAGGAACCACGCTCGGGTCAAGGATCTTGGTGTAAAACGTGATTGTTCTGCTGTGCGCGTTGGACCAGAGGGACGTCGCGGTGGACAGTGGGGTTAACTGGTAATCCACAGCGGAGGGAATCAAAATTTATTCCAGGTCAAAACGGTGAAAGGGGTTGGGCATGATGCTGGGGCGGTGTATACTGAAAAGGTAGCGTAGGAGGTGGTTGTCGTAAGCGGTGAGTATGGCAGGGTGGGGCAGGAAGTGAGGGTGTCAGATTCGGCGATGGCGCCGGCACCAGCATCGACGTAGAGGTATACAAACGTGATGTCTTGGTTTTCCCAAATGGACGTCGTTTCCATGATGGGATAACCCGTCGGGGTTACGGAGGGGACAAAAGTGAGAGTGACGGGTTGCGCTTGTTGCAGGTGCAATGATCGTAATTGACCAAGGTTTCCAATATGGGGTAATAGGAAGTTACGGTCCAGAATGTTGCCGCGGCGTTGTGCAACTGGGAGAGCACCAGAAGCAGACAGCCGAGAAGGGCCCTGAACGGCCGCGGAGTGTCATGGGCTGTCATTGCAGAAAGCGTGGGGGGATCTCGAAATCGGTGCAAAGACGAAAAGGGACGAAGTGACAAATGGGGCTCGGGGGCTGCGGGGCCTAGGCTGAGAGGTGCGTCTTATGTCTGCTGGGTTTTCACGCAGTCTGCGACTGGCACGTGGCCACATCTGGTCATGTTTGTGGGCTTCTGCTACGCACGTTAGATCTGAAAGTGCAGATTTGCGTGCCAATGCTCGACGACACGCCGTGAAACTTTTGCAGGGGATAGCTAGCTGTTAGACGTCAACAGAGTTTGGCTAGGGCTGGAAATATGTGATGGGCGGTGCGCGGAATGCGGCACATCTCCTGTGCGTTACCGACTGTTGCTCGGTCGGGCGCGACATGTCTGATAAGTCACGGCGGAGGGCCTTGGAGAGGTTTGTGGAACCTGAGATTAGAGACAGAAGAGGACGGGTTGGTATGGGCTACGAGTGCGGCGGGTACAGACGGGGAGTGACCGCTGTTGCCAAACAATGTGGTCGGCCCCTTACTTCTACACATAGCACAATATTCGGCCTTTGCCGCGGGAGATGACCGACGTTCCCCGGATAGGTATGGACGGGGGCTCGGATCAAAGGTACCCAGCACGAACAACCCGTGCGTTGAAAGCGGTGTGAAAAACATCTATTTACCGACTCGACATGGCCACGAAAGCTTTCTCTTTAACTCTGTTGGGGTAACTGGCTGTGGCGACGGAAAAGCAGGGCTCCCCTGCAAAATGGAGGTCGAGTCGTCAAAGGGAATGAAAATGAGAACAAAGAAGATGGATGAATTTGGATTTTGCACCCATCTTCCCTCGAAAAGGTGGGTCTCGCCAAACCTCCCGAATCCGGCCTCGAAACATCCACGGCTGTCGACGGTTTGTTCGAGGTGAACCCTGGCTTTGTTTGTTGGAAGCATACCCGTTGGAAGGACTGCGCCATCGTCGGTCACCACTCTTTATCTGAACCAAGAGCTGAAAGATATCATTGACCATCTCGACGAAGTTCGTAACGGATCGCAAGCTGAACGACAGGCACCGCTATAAGACCAGAAGCTTCTTACCAGCCATTCGCGCCGTCAGCTTATCCATTTTGCCCACTGCAGTCTCAGATCCGTCCCGGCCTCAAGATGTGTGTCACGATCCGCTGGCATTGCCCTCTTTGCCACCATTTCACGGGCATCACCAAAGAATACCCCTGCCCCCCGCAGAACCGATGCGTGGGCCCCAGCTTCTTCAACCGGCCACTGGCACGCGAACTCATGCAGGACTGGACCTGCAGTAATGTTTGCGACTACAACTCCCAGGCCGAGCGCCAATTCGAGGACAAGCTCCTGGCGATCCGTGCACTCGCACGAAGTGATGATGATGGTATACTGAAACCTGACCTGGTGGCAATCAAACGATGGGGATGGAGAGAGGCCTAGCTGCTAATGTGACTTGTAGACCAGAGACCGGGGAGATCAGAGGAGTTTTACGACTCCTATGAGATCGAAAGGCTTTCTGTAACTGCCGCGCCGCACGGTAGTCATCACGAAATTGATGTGGACGAGCCTGAAGACCACAGTATCTCGAATTATCCCAGTCCACCGCCGCCGACGCGTGGTTCACATGCAGTTCATGGCCATACGACCTCGACAGCTCATGCCGGCCCCTCTCGAGGCAGTCCTTCTCGCACTAGACATGCCCCTCCGCACATCGACGACTACGACGACGACGACGACGACTACCAAGAAGCGCAAAGCGAGGCCTCAGCAGACAGAACCGAATCCGAGCCTGAGTCCGAGCCCAAACCCGAAGAGAGCTCCGAATTTGAAGAGGAAGAACCAGAACCCGACTACTACAACTACAACAACCCCCCTGACCTATCAAGATACGTTGCCTGGGACGGAAAGCGAGGGACCGCATTGACCTGGAGCCTAATCAAGAAAACGTCGCGCACGCCCAAGGGCCACCAGATTGACTTTGACAAGCTGAACCCGACCCTGCGGCACAGGATTGACCAGCTGTATCGACGGAATGTGCAGCATTACCGGGATGGGGCGGAGTGGTCGGAGAGTGAGAAGGAGTTGCTGTTTTTGCTGAAGGAGACGCTGGATTTCCAGACGGGGAATGCCATGTTTGGGCAGGATATTTATAAGGTGAGTGAGTGGTGCACGGTGCAGGGTACTCCTGGGGATGTGTGGTTGGGGATGAGGCTGACAAGGCTGGGATGACAGAACTACTTCAGCTACCGAACTAGTGCTGCGAATCAGCCTCATAATATGGTTGAGGCTCGTGCCAATATCTTGAGAAAGGACAAGGGCCAGGCGTGGTGGGTGCAACCTGAGCGGCGACGGCTGCTGATTTTGGGGATGGACGGTCCTCAGATGTACTCTGGGTCGAGGGCGAATGGCCATGGTGCGAGGTATTCCGGGAATGGGAAAGTCAGGGTAGAGACTAGGGAGGCCAATAGGGGCCATTTCAAGGGGAAGGGGAAGGAAGGGGAGTGGCGATCTGATTGAGGAAGGGGGTCTTCGTTGTGTACGAGACAGTGATGGGGAAACCCGGGTACAGCTGTACGAGAATGATAATGCCTGTATTGTGGTATTTTAACGGCCTCAAGCAAACTAACCATTGTCGCCCCTCATGCTTTAATGGCCCATTCTTTGATGAATATTGAGGTAGCTTTACCTAGTAAATGCGTACCGTGGTAAGACAGTATTGTGGGTCCAAAGCTTTCCCCCCATCAGGTCCTATTCGTTCATGCTCAAATGTGTCTGACCATGAGTTGTCCGTGATTGAGCCGACGATAACGAAACCGTCTTTGTACTTCCGTAGAACTAGGTTGTAGAAGCGGTTCCTCATATGAGGCTGGTCGGTTGACGTGTAAAAACGAAATATAACGTCACCGATGGCAGTAGGCGCAGGAAAGCCCGTATAAGCACATCCGTTAGCTCCTCTCATTTCGTCCTTGGTTGAGCGGTAGGATGGCCGTAAGGAGCGGAAAGTCGCACCAGCAATCGCTTTAAACAATGGCTCGGGATCCGCGGCAATCTTTTCCCTCGAGACCAATGTGTCCACGATAACGCCCTTTACCACAAGAACCGAATCGTTGTTTTCCAGCCGAGGTGGGTGTGGTGCTGGATTGCTTTCGAGGATATTATGCTGGCCCTTTACGATATTGTCATATCTCCATCGCCTCTCGACCCTCGACTTCATTTCCCAATCGTCAGGCAGTGATGTGCGCTCAAGACTGCGGTCCCAACTTGGCACCCAGCTCGGGAGCTGGGGTTGATTGTCTATTACCACCAGCCCGCAATGCACCACGAGATCAAGAGAGAATGGGGGAGAGGTCAGAGCCCGCAATGCGAGACCTTTCGAAACATCCCGCAGTGTCTTGGTATAATCCGGCTCAATCCACGATGCGTCGCCGGCCATCCCCAGAAGGCTATATACAATGTCGAGGGGCTCCGAGGTGTGGAACTTTCCCCGGCAGTGTACTAAAAGCTCCACTAGTGTAGGTGCTGTGGGTTCAGGGGCGACTCTAGTGAAGGTGAGTTCCATCCATGTCGGTCTTCTGTGTTTACTGACGAGGAGTTGATGAAGCCTGTCGCAAGGAATGCCTTCTTCGCCTTTCTTGCCTTTCAATCTGTATTTGGAACTCCAAGACTCATAGGACCGCAGCTCGTCTCCCACAAGAAACACCAGGCTCTTGGCCAGGACGGCTTCTTGGATGATCCACTGCCTAGTCCACCACTCATTGAAGGCGATAGGCCTTAGGAGCGGAGGCTCTCCCATCCAAGCGATGACCTCTGAGGCGTTGCGGTATATGTCAGCCATCATCTTCACCTGATGACCCTTCTCGATGTTATCGTTCTGGTTGATGCATATTGCGTCTACCCAGAGAAGAGTGTTGGCGAGGCCCACGCCCTTGGACGATAGGGCCCGGAGGGCGCATTCAAGGTTGACCGTCACTTCAACTGTCGCTTGGCCGATGCAGACGGGGCGAAGATGGCTCTGACTGCCCCAGACGTAGGACAGAGCTTGGTAGACGGGCTGCTGGGCCAAATCTCCCATTCGCAGACTGCCGTTAGGAGTGGAGCCCTCTTTGTATTCCTCCAAGACAAGAAACCGAGTCTGGCGCGTCCCTGGCGTTAGTGACCGGTAAATCTGAGGGAGTGAGTCTTGGGAATGATCATGATCGGGACCAAGAATCTTGGGAGATTCTTTCAAAGTGCGTTCCATTCTTTTGGGCCGAAAAGGCAGACGCATGCAGGGAATGAGAGGATGTGTCTCCGTCGCAGTACCAAGATAGGAGTTGTCAAAGCTCTGGGGCGATACGTCAAATGCTAGGCTGTGGTAAGGTAGCAAGACACAGGACCTGAAGTCACCAGTTGGATGCCTGGCGGCGCATTCAGGTTGGTTGTGCGCGCATGAATCACGTGGCGAAGTTGGTCGAATCAGAGCATGGAGACGGAATACTGCCAAGACTTATCCAGACGACTCACCTAGGTAAGTAATTTCAGTGTCAATGGGCGAACTACTGGATGGCAAGGTGCAGCGTTGCAAAACGCCATACCATCTACTCCGTAGTTAACCTAGTTAATTCAGACGGCTAAACAGGTTGCAAATTGTGGAAAGTTGATCCAAAAGGGTGTCAATCTGGGTAAACAAGAGTTCTTACCGCATAGATTCAACAACACCAGATCTGAGCTAAACCTTATCGTCCAACAGCATCCCATGGATTGCGCCAATCGCGATGGCACGGGCTTCTATTCTCATGTTGGCCGGTTCCCGCCAAAACGATAACCTCGAAGCTATGGCTCGGCAGCTGGCGGAGCAGCAGAGGATGCGACGATTGGATGAGCTTCAGCTCCCCCATAGCTTACCAGTTGTCCCCCATGACTTATCAGGTATTTCTGCACCTATGCTGGCACCTACTGTGCCTCGAGTGGCTCAACGCCCACCTCCGTTGAGACCCATTCAGGATTCTACTGTGACGCCCGCAAAACATGTCGGGAGTGTTGGGAACCGTGACCCCAGGGGCTTGAGGTCTGTGTGAGATGCGTGATTGCTGCGGTGGAGAAGCGTAGTGGTCAATGACCTATGTATGTACATAAAATTATGGCGATAGAGTGTGGTTTTCAATGGCATGAGAGGAGTGTTGAGGCTGGTCGTATTTCACCGAATTGACATGTTTTTGCTGAGGGCGGGGCTACTACCCGCACATAGCGGCAGAATTACTGGGTGCTAGAACTAAGTCGCAGTTCCGTCGCGTGAGAGAACTCGCTCGAAGTCGAGCAAGGGAGCTGGGTTTGGTCCACCTGGCAGTTTTGCGGAGGTAGCACAGCGGTCCCGCCTTGGTGCCTTTCGACAGCCGGAACAGAGCGCGCGCTCACAATTTGCAAGTTTCAACAGGACAAGTACTTTGCGTTGGGCAGATGGGTTCCTCATCACTCGCTCCTTCCGGGCGGGCATTTTCTTCCGCAGTGGTCAGACAACACACGTCACTTCACTGGTTCCCTCCTTCCCCAGAGGTGGTGAATGCCTCGAGCTCCTGGGTGTCTGGGGTACGGCCCGGTCAAGGAGTGGGGGGCTGTACCTAGGCACCTTACCTCTTCACTGAGACTTGATCTTCCAGGTTGCCGACGATGGTAGCTAGCGGATGCCTCCCCCACAGGTAAGGGAGGGGCGCGCGCTGTGCTCAAGGCGACCCGCCATCAGCGCGGACAGCAGCAATGAAGGCTAGCAAAGCGGCCGCGAATCGGTCGCGTCTTATATTGTCGAGCGCGGCAGCATGCGTGCCAGCCTCGGCCAAAGGCATTTCCTGACTTGCGGCACCTTTGGGGGAATGCTCGTCTCCATCACGCTTCTCTGCGGGAGCTACATTGAATGCGCGGGCAGGCACGGCGAGCAGTGTCTTGTCCCAGCAACCCCACCGGCGCCGTCAGCAGCGGTAGAGTCTAGAAATTACTGCCGTGCTCGCGTAAGAGGAACACTTGGTACTGCTCTGGGGCGAATCCTCCGAGGGAAGCCCCTTCCCCGGCAGCACATCCCTCAACTGCAAGCGGTTGCGCTGGGCCAGGTGCTTTTTGACATACCGGGGGTTCATTGCGCGTAGGCCGAGGGCGCGATCGACCACTGCCCGCGATTGAGCTCCGGCGCGGGGCCGTTTGGGTGCTTCGTTCGTCTTGACGTTCAGCGGCGGGCGCTCCCGCGGAGATAACACCCACGTGTGTGGCTTTTTGACTCGGCGTTCCTGCCGGCTGTTGACGCAGTGGCTACTTTAAGCTTTGGCACGTCTCCCGTCAACCCCCGGGCCCAGGCCGCATCAACGGCAACAACGGACAGTGGACTTCGAAGTCAGCGGAGGAAACGGTTGAGTGGGGCAGGTAATCGGTGTTTTCGTTCGCCAACTTTTAGTACTGACGATGCCCATGCAGAAACCGAAAGACTAGCGCTTTTGGGCCAGGGATGGCTCAGTTTTGCTGTCGATCCGCGTTCTCTCGGCTCTCTCCACCACCGGTCTCCTTTGACACCCATCCATCCAAGTCGTTCTATGCACTTCAACACCCCCCGATGCCTTGTCCTTGATTCTCAACCCACGGAAACATCACTTCCAGTTGCTCGCAGCGCCGCCCTTGCGGTGCAGCTGGCCTGCCGCCGCCAGCATGTGTCAGAATAACGTCAAGATCTACAGATGCTATCATTACGCATGCGTCTCGGTGAAAATCTGCCCGGAGCTCTTCAGGTCCTGTCGTGGGCCACCAGGTGTAGACCTCACCAATCCTTTCACCACTCTCATTCAGGAGCATAGCGAAGAGGACTGCTATGAATGGTAAGCTGAAGCATCATAGGTGTATCCCCCTCCCTTACTCACCTTTCTCAGCTGACGAGTATGTGGGCAGCAAACTCAGAAGGCTTCATCCGGAAATGAACAAGCCTCCCCCCAAGCCGGACAAGTGATGGCCACAGAGGCTGTGTAGGCTGATGATTGTGCGCCCGCCGCAGAGAAGGGGAGATGTTGGTAACGAGGATCTTGAACGATCATACTCTCAAAGCGAACAATGGGTGTTGTAAGGCAAACCGGGTGTTAACTGAGGCACAATTATTATTCATGGTAGATTAACATGTAATGCAACACAAGCCAATAGATCACAAATGTACTCACTAGCATTTCTAGACAGCAATTTGAACATGACGAAGTGGATTACCCGCAATAACCAGCATTGAAGGGTCAACACGTCCGCAGCATCGGCAAATAAACTTAGGACGAAGCTCGGAGGACCCTCATGTGAGTAACTTTGTGGGGAACGTCGAGGGTCTTGTGTGTACTCACGATTACATTGTGGCCAATCAGGAGGCAGCGTCGGTGCGCTGTGATGGGATGGTTAACAACCTCCAGCAGGAATATGACCTGGTGCCAAGAGCGACCTCTTCTCTTCCACACTGGTAGTGTGACCACGATCGATCGACCGGCGGCGAGAGGCCTAGGGGTCGGTTCGCCCGTTGCTAAACTCTGTCTGAGGTGAATTCCCGCAAAGATGAGAAACAAGTCAGCCATGAAGGCCGGGGATAACGAGTATAAAGTCATCGTCTACCTCACTCCCACTGTCGCTTTGCTCTCTTTCTTCAATATCACAAACCAGAACTGACTAATAGTGTTGGCAGCCTGCTCAAAGACTCGCATGTGTCTTACCACAACGTGGCCCCGCCGAAGCCCTCTGACAAGAAGGAGACGAAGAAGTAAAGGAATGCGAGACTCTCATTGGCACGATCGAAGAATCCAGTGGAATGAAGAAAAAATATGGATTGTGTGGTGGTATCACTTTCAAATGTGCGGAGGGACGAGGGATGATGAGAGGTTGAGAAGAAGGAGTTTCCTGGGTATGGCAGTGGTTGTATCTTAACGACATGGTTGCCCGAGGAACGGTGCATTGCGTTTTGGTATTCTTAGACCAGGAAACTCCATATGGAACTGGAAATTTGGTGTTGGTAGTTAGTAGTTTGACGCATAATTTATTGTCTTGTTTTACATTCTTCTCATTCCGTATGCTTGGATTACCCCACGCAGCTGGACCTTTAGTCTACATCCCTGATCTATGTGCATATGAGTTAGACTCTCTCTACAAGGGGCTTATGCACCTAGCCAATACAGCCCCTTCCACAGAAAGGGGGAATAGGCGTCGATAATGGAGATTGAGACCATCTCAGTGACAGTATTTGCAAGAGAAGTCCCCTCACTGGAGGGATCAACTAGGTTTGTTTGGACAGTAATGGCAATGGTACCCTACGGAGTATAGTAGTCCCGTGGACTTTGCTTTGACCTTCTAAGCGGGCCTATGACGTTGCGGTCCGACGCTTTGAACAACAGAGTCAGCCTAGCCTGACGCATCTCTTGCCATGGGCTACCTCCCATGCTGGAGGCTTGGCTTCACCCTCGCTCGATCAGATCAGGCAGGTAGTTATCCAAGCTTTGGAACTATTGAATTTGGAGTGGTTGCGCTTTGAATAATTGGGTAGGTAGCCAAGGTGCTGTGCCGTCAAGCCGCTTCGGTCATGAGATTGACTAACCAAGTTTCTTCCACTTTGCTAACTGAAAGAAGTGCTGGCAGTGTAACAGCGTCTCCAAACAGGGTTACCGAAGTAAAAAACCGCAACTTTCCCCAATATTGGCAGCGGGCCGACCAGACAACACCTGGGTGTGGTACTCTCAACAAGGACGATTCGCACGCGAGATAGTTGAGCGAGCGGAGAGCGGGTGGAGAGCGAACGCGAGCGGATAGCGGAAACTCAAGGTTATCAGAATCACTCAGCTCACAAGTTGTGATGTGATGTGATCCTTGGGGAAAGGGGTATAAAGACTTGTGCGTGCCGCCCCAACAGTGCAATTTTTGTTTCATTCTCATCCACCAGCCCTTTCACATTCTCACAGCACCCAATACTTCTCCACCACTTCCCAACCTCAAGACCAAGATGAAATTCACTTCCTTCTCCAAACTGGCTCTTGCCATCTCGGCCATCTCCTCGGTGGACTGGTACGTGCCCTTTTCCCAGCCCCTACCAGCTAGTCCTAGTGCCAAGCTCCCTGCTAATACCTCAACCACACAGCTCCCCGATCGTTAAGCGGGACAATCAATGCTTCGCGTCCACCTTCGCGCCCGAATTCAGGAACGATTCGCCCTGGGTATCCGACTGCCAGCAGCTCGCACGCAACATCGCTGGCAACGGCAGCTGGAAGGTCAACCAGTACGACGGCTGGAAGCAGCTTGCCCAGTACAACACGTGCGCCTTCAGTGGTCTCTCGCCCACCGGCGAGTTGGGAGGCTGGATCGGAAATGAGGACATCCGAGACCTGATTCGTGATTCAATCAACTTCTTTGCTAGCCCGGATGGGAAGATTGGAGCGCATGGAGAGATGGAGTGTCAGGCTGCGTTTGCGACGCTGGAGTGGTCGATTCACCGGAATAACTTGGGCCATAATTAGTGGATTGGAGAGACTCCCGTGCTGTTATTTGTATTTTTCACGTCACAGACGTTTTTCGATTCTCAAACCTGTAATAAGCTTTAGGTAAAACGACAGTATTTCAAAGTGGGGCTAGTCCAAACTATATGATCTACCCCCGCGGGACAGACTTTCGGCGTGGTGTGGAATAGGCATCGGGCACGTCCTGATAACCTAGCGGTAGTGCCGACTGAGCTCCTTTCGAGGACGTTGGATGGTGACGCCACGCGTTCATTCCCGGTCGTTCCCACTGCGCTGCGAGCGTTCTTGAATTGCTCTTGTGGGAGTTCAAGTTATGGTGTTCCCCAAACCCCTTTTTTTGCCCCCCACCCGCTTCACTACATGTTCTATTCTGGGTACACAAATGCATGGTTTCCATCCCTTGTGTTTGGCCCCTTATTGGTATTCCCCTAATTTGCATCTTTACTGCTTAGGATTATGACTTTATGGCGCTTGCTGATATCTTGCCGTTGCACCCCTTTAATTATTCTCTCGCATTCTGCTTTTGAGCGAGGAAGCTACCCACAGGTCCAGACACAGGCGAATACATCAGTAACATGATATCAACGTGTTCCGAGAATAGAAACACGGCTCGCCATCCCGCTCCCCTGTCTCTTAAGCTAGAGATCCCCTTTCTCTTAAGGTTACTTTGGATAGCTTGGCGCCTTGGCGCCCTACACTGTGACCCTCGCTATATCAGCGAATGTCGCCATGCGGCACAGAGATGAGGACTCTTCTGGCCCATCTCTATCAATACTATCTACCTTCCTGAAACTGTTCACTCAAGCCTGTGACACTTGCAACCCTCGCGGCTACAGTCCTTCCAACTGTAACACTTTCTCCCCTCATTTGAGCCAAATCTCCCCCTGTCCGCCGCTGTCACCAAGCCTTGGCTGTCAGAATGACCTCGTATCGTCTCCGAGTACTCTACTTAGCCTCCGTACTAGCGGAGGCCAACGGAGGCCAGTTATACGAGGTCAGCTCGGCTGGCAAAGGGTATCCGGCTCCGGCTTCGGAGCGGACCAGCTGCGCCCTCGCCAGCGGCTATAGATAGTAGCCATCACGGCCCAGTTTACTTCTAGAACCTCAACCAATTCATTCATTTTGAACCTCACAGTTCTGGTTCGCCTTGCCTACAGAACGCTTGTGAATAGCCAGCCCTATGTCATGCCCTCAGGATCCTCTATGTACCTAACATCGGTATCCCTCGCCTTCGCAATCTCCAAGTCCCTACTCTCCCCACTACTACTCCCCTGTGTTCCCGTCCCTGTCCTCAAACTCCCCCCATTTGACCCTGTGATATGATAAAGCGAAACCCTCTGCTTGACCTTCTGCGGCGGCATGCTGTTACTCCCTGTCCCGCTGTCACTGCCGCCCTCGTTGCCCCTCAGAGTTGAAACAGCCACGCGCAACTTGTGGAAGAGCGGGCGCAAGGTGACGACGCATGCGCAGGTGATGCCGAGGTTTGCTTCGATGACGCCGTAGAAGCCGGAGGGGGTTTTGTCCCATGTTGGGTCGAGAGATTTGGTGGAGGGGTAGAGGGTTTGGAGGCGAAGGGCGGAGACAATGCATGCGCTGTTTGGGGAAGGGGTTCAGTTCCTATATCAAAAGGGCAGGCACGGATAGGTAGGGGAGAGAAATGGGGGAAAGGGGGAGGGGGACCCACGCTCCGCCAAATGCCAAAGCGATGCCGAAAAGGAGCCTCTGCTGCAGAGGAGCTGACGAATGTCGGAGGATCACCAGCGGGCCAAAGAGGATGATCAAGTCCATGAACACATTCAGCCCCTGAGCCGAAAAGTAGAATGCAGTGCTGTTGATGCACTTGGCGCCCGGGTATTTCGCGTCCCATTGCGCCTCAAATGGCACGCACCGGACCATCTCCACGACAAGAATAGCAAGATAGCCGGCCGTCAGGGTGGCGATGATGCCGAAGCACAGGTTCTTTTCCCATGGCAGCGTGGCGACGCGATAGTACTGCAGCATGATGGAGAGCTTGAGGAAGAAATGCGTCAGGGCGTAGAACTGAATCACGCCGATTCCGACTCTGGAGATCTCTTTGAGCTCGGCGGGACTGACGAATTCGACGTGACGTCCGGACCCGAAGATCACGGCTGGCGGGGTTAGAAGGAGTCGGATGGCAAGGAGTAGCCCTGTTCATAGAACGGATGATTTGGCTGAAACTTACTCAGTCCCATGAACACCGACATGGCGATGGCAGAGGCTAGTGCGGCCAGGATCATCCAGTCCTCGAGGAAGTGCTTTCTGATGAGCACCATGCGGGTGTAGAAACGCATTGCCACGAAGATTGCAGCAATAGCAGGGCAAACGCTGAGCGCCCCGATGAGTTCCGGGGCGCGCGTCTCATTCTGGCGAACCGACATGCCAGTTGGCCGTGGTGGTCAAAAGGGGCGTCTTCGGCCAAGTTGCAACACCGAGGGACGAGAACTGCCAGGAACGGCGGACATGATGGCGGTATAATATCCGCGGTCGAGTCTGGTGTCGGTCTGGTGTCACAATGGGATCGTCGCTGTGACTGCCGCCCCCTTACATGGGAATTAAGCTGTCATCATCGGTGTAAGGATTGAACGAGTTGGGTTGCCGACGGCGCAATTGACCAGCTGTGGCGCTCAGGCACCAGATTGCGCACACCCCAAACGGCCACTGAGGGTGTGGTGCTGCGCAGTTGAGGCCCTGGCCAGGGTGTGATGCGGCCCAGGATTGTGCATATCCGGCCGCTCAGACCCGGACTCGGAAGGCATCCCCGAGGCACTAATCTCCAGCTTTCGTCAGAATCCTGGCGGGCACTACGTAACTTAAACACGAACCCAGCATGGCCCCTGTGGTCATGCATCGTTGGGTCGGCGCGTCCCGCGAGGGCTGTCAGCGATTTTCCGGGGTTGCCTTCCACCTTCTGCCCAACGTTCCATTTCACGGATTCTGCACCCAGCCAGAACGGGGTGCGGGGAATACGCGCTATTGCCGGCGTGCATACCGCACCATGTAATAGTAAGATGTTTAAAGTAATTAGGGGGAGAGGGAGGATTCATCGCTCACGTCGCACAATGGATAAGAAGACGCGTCCCGGGAGGCCGGATCCCAATTTTCGTGTCCTTTTGGGTTCTGGATCCGAGAGCTGGAAATTTCCGGAGAACCACACGCTCAATTCCATGTCTCTCCGTGCCTCCCTCGCCGCCCTCTGCGGCTTCCTCGCTGCGGGGTTGGTGCTCTCACAGGAGGAAGGTGCCCAGGATCTGGTTGCGACATCTGACAAGGGAGTAAGTTACGGCTGCAAGTGCTACCCCGGCGACGCGTGTTGGCCTGCAACCAAAGAGTGGACGAAACTCAACAAGACGGTTGATGGCAATCTCGCCATCGCATTGCCCCCAGGCGCGCCATGCCACAACACATTCAACGGTCTGCTCGGCAATCTGTCGACGTACAATGCGGCACAATGCGCCAACGCCACGGCCAAATTTACAAACGAGCAATGGCAGTAGGTTCAACTCTTGGTGACACAAACGCATAGCCGTAGCGGCTAACACGCGATTTCTCAGAATTGAGCAGCCAATTGGGCTCATGTGGACGCTCTCGACCAACGAAACCTGCCGCCCAACCGCAAACCCCCAAGATGTCTGCACCCCGGGCTACTACGGCGTGTACGTCATCACGGCAAAGACGAAGAATCACGTGAAGGAAGGCATCGACTTTGCGCGGAAAAACAACCTGCGCCTTATCGTTCGGAACACGGGCCACGACTTCCTCGGCAGGAGCACCGGTTGGGGCGCCTTGATCATCAACACGCACAGCTTCCGCGACTTCAAGTTCATCAAGTCCTGGAATGGACCTGGCGGCTACAAGGGCTCGGCGGTGACCATGGGAGCGGGGACTCAGGGCCGTGATTTCTTGCGAACCGCCCATGCTCAGCAGCCTCCACAAGTAGTCCTCACAGGCGAATGCCCAACTGTTGGCATTGCTGGAGGCTTTCTCCAGGGTGGCGGCCATGGTCCCTGGACGACGCTGAAAGGTTTCGGTAAGTGAGATCGCCCGATCGGACCAACCAATTCACCATGAACCCAAAGAGTTGGGACGAAGTTCAATTGACACTGTTCCCGCGCAGCCGCCGACAACGCCCTTGAATTCGAAGTCATCACCGCGGCCGGTAAATTCGCTACCGCCAACGCCAAAGAAAACCCCGACCTCTACTGGGCGCTCAAAGGCGGCGGCCCCGCCGCCTTCGCCGTGGTCCTCTCCACGACTGTTGCCACCTTCACCGACCTCCCCTCAGCCGGCATCATCCTTGACATCAACAGCACCCACACCACGAACCTCACCCTCTTCTGGGCCGGCGTCAACCTCTTCACCTCCTACTCCAACACCTTCACCAACGCCGGTCTATACGCCTACTTCGGCGTTCGCAACCTCCGTCTCCACATGCAGCCCCTCACCGGAATTAACAAGACCGCCGCACAGCTGACCGCCATCCTGAAGCCCCTCCTCAACGACTTCGACAGCATCGGCCTCAACTACACCACCGTCACGAAGGAATTCCCCTCTTTCTTCGACCTCTACGTCGACCTCTTCGAAGACGAAAACGCCGGCTCCCCGTCCTTGACCGGAGGCTGGACATTCACAACGGAGGACATCACCGCCAACACGGCTGGGATCGTCAACGCGTATAGGAATGTGCTCGATACGGGGGGCATCGTCGTTGGCCATATTTGGAACGCGGCGAAGGGCGTGACAGATAGTGCGATTAATCCGAGGTTTAGGAAGGCGTCGACAAAGGTCATTGCGGCGGTGCCGGTTGCGGTCAATGCGACGTTGGCGGAGAAGGCGGTTGCGCAGGGAAAGTTGGTGGGTATGGATGCGGGGTTGAGGGCGGCGGGGCCGAATGGGTGTGCTTATGTTAATGAGGTGAGTTCTTCTACGGGTTTCTCATTTTGTTTCGGTTCGGCTTGGTCCGAGTAGTTTGAGGAGATTGAGATGAAAAATGCTGACGAAATTTGAACAGGCCGATCCCGTGCAGGATAACTGGCAGACGAACTTTTGGGGCACGAACTACCCGAAGCTGAAGGACATTCGGAAGAAATGGGATCCGAAGGGTGTGTTCTACGCGGTCTCAACGCCTGGGACGGAGGACTGGGAGGTTCTTGAGTATGGGACGAGGCTTTGCAAGAAGCTTTAGTGTGTATTCGGTTTTCTTCCTACCGGAGACGAGGCGTGCTTGTCTTTGCTAGGTATTCTGTTTCGGTGGTTGTGGTACAAGGGGAGAGGGGGAGACAGTCTCAAGGTTGGCACGGCGTTGTTGTCAAGATCCTCTTTCCGGCGGGGGGCATAACAGACGGGGCTGGACTGTCCCGATGGTAGAAGTGACGAACGTCTTACGGTAGCTTTATGGCTAATAAACATGTGATAGCCGTGACAATGTATTGTTTTTGGATGGCTTCGGCAGAATGGTCTTGTTCTTGCGCCGGTTGTGACCTTTAAATATCAGGACCTGCTGCGTGGCCACAGGCATTCATTGTTGCCGTGTCCGGCTCTCGTGGCCGAAAAATGAATGCATATGTCAGGGTAGAAATGCTCAGGTTGTCCGCACTCCTAGGATCTTGCCTTGATGAGCTGAACGGGACGTCCGCAGATCGACCTCGAGGGTTCGAATTCTCGCGTTTGTTTGTGACACTCAGCTTTTGCTCTCGGGGTTGCTTTCGCGTTCTGCTTTGGCGCGCCTTCCATTGTTCGTCTTGTGCGAAGCGGGGCCTTGCTGCCCCACCATGACCTCTTTCCCACGACCATGATCTTCAACCACAGTCTGGCAGCTTCCAGCCTTCCTTCCGAAAAGAATACCACTGGGCAGTTTTGCTTCCCTTCAAACTCCGAAAAGTTTGCCATTATGGAGTCGAAGGAATCGAAATTGGTTACGCCCATTCAGTTAGCCATCAACAAGGCAAAAAAAGACGACCGCATCCAAGTTCACGTCACGTGGAGGCCTCATTGGGAGTGGGTGGAAGATTTTCTCATTAAAATCTATCCGCAGGGTCTCCCATCTATCGTGGACTTGAATGCCATATGGAGGTATATCGTCCTTAACCTCTGCCACATCGGGTGGGAGTTCAAAGCTGGTAGTCACGATTTCCCCACCAAGATCCGCGGCCATTTGAGCAATGCATCCGTACATTAACTCCCGTTCTCTCGCCAGAATTACAACTGTAGTCTGGCAAAGATTGCTGAAACAAAGCGATAGGGATGGGAACCGCTGAGTGGCGAATCCTGGCAGGAGGTCACGGCAAGGAGCGGTCCTCTGTGTGTTGACTTGTCTTGGGAGGTGGTCCTCGCGATTCAAATCATCCGGTTCGCCTATCTGAAGCAAAGAACACCGCCGCTAAGCACTCAACCTACCCTTCTTGACCGCAAGCTGATGACGGTCCTCGGGTTGAGCATCATTGACCGCCCCGTTGGCGACTCGCCTATTCTCGCCACCCGCTACCCGGACTTCTGGGAGAAGGCCGACTTCAACGACCCCGATTGGCGGTCAAAGTATCTCTCTGTGCCCGAGGGCATGCCAAAGCCCGCTGCTATGCCGAAAGGGATTGATCTTAACGCCTTCTTGCGTTCGGAGCATTTGTTCCAGGAACGTCAGCCAGAGCCTGGTGCCTCTGGACCTGCCCAAATTGCCGTCTTCAAATTCGATCTCAATGCAGTGTTGGCTAGAAAGGCTCTGGAGGAACGTCTGCCCACAGTTCATATCAAGAGGGAACCCAGTCCAATTGAAACTGACCAGGAGCGGCCTCGGAAAATTGCTAGGATGTCAAGCATCAGGTCAATAGAATATGATCAGCCAGGTGCTGAGGAGGAAGTTTAGAAAATACGGGCACCAAGCGTTTCCAACGAGGTCCCTGAGCAGCCCAAGACTCCGAAAGCCGACACAGCCAATAGGTATAACATTCCTGCGGCCCAAGACGTCCCTCATCCAAAGACTGCTAAGAAAGCAAATCTTTTCTATTACAAGCAACTTGATCTTCTCTCAGTCCACCTTACACGTATCAAGGACAGCCGAAGCGAAGACATCCATCGCTTGGATAAGCACCTGACTGGCGCTAAGTCTCGCAGGGACGAGGAGATATCTTCCCTCCGCCACCAACTAAATGCCCTCGGGGCTCGTACCAAGCATGAGCAGGAGAGGGTTGCGGTCCGTGCCGAGATCAAGGCTCTGAGAGAGGCATATGATAAGGAAATTGACAAGATTCGTCAAGATATGGCCGAGGTCGATGATCGTTTCAACAAGGAGGCTGCGCCTGTGAATAAGGCAATTTAGGCAGTCCTTTCACGGGCGGGAGGAGCGCAGGTTCCTTCTCAGGGTTAAGGGTCGAGAATGAGGCAACGACGGGATAATTCTGGGGATTCAGAGGATAACGCGAGTGGTTATTTTTGCGCCAGCAGATCAGGAAGATGTATTTGAGTACCGACCTTTGCGGCGGGACGGTGTTGGAACAATTGAGAGACAATCGAGCTGAATTTCTTTGTGCTTCCCACCAGATGATTGCTGGTTGCCGGATCAAACATTACAACAGGGATTTGGCCCCACCGTGCCGTGCTGCCCGAGGATATAAGTCGCTTGACTCTGCCCCTTGGGTTGTGTTGATACGGTGGCAGACCTAGAAACTTTTTGTCCTAGCTTCGGCGCCTTTGTCAGGCTGGAGTCTTTGTCCAGGGCCGACGGCGACGCCAGTAGCAGCTATGACAGGACTGCCTGCTCAAAACAATAGAGTTATCTTTCTTTTCATAATGAAAAACTGCGTGGCGATGCCGTCCACGGGCTGCCGGGGCAGGTTCCCTCCCCAGTCGGCGCAAAGCTGGACGAAAACAAGAATCGACACTCCATGTCCAAGTTCCCTCTCGCTGATCGTAGTCATCAAGTTCGGGTCTGCATATCATTTTAAACATACATATTTGGTAGTCTCAAAACCTATCGTCCATTTGAATTGATTCGTACCTATTAACCCTCATTACGGGGGGATGTCTCATGCAAGACTGAGGTTGGCGCGAGGCGGACGCGGGAGGTCTTTCGCTTGAATTCAATGAGTTGTAGTCGCGGCATCGTGCACCAAGAACAGCCCAAGCTTCTCCGCGTCAACGAAAACGCGAAAACACGAGAACGCGAAAGGGACCGGGCGGGGATCTCCAGGTCGCGGCCCTGCGCCGGCGGGAGGCCGCGAAGTGGGGCAACTTCTCCGGAGCTGGGACCAGGTTGACCATCAGCGCTCGCCTTGCTCAACCCCACCTCTGCCAGATTTCTCATCCTCCCAGATCTTCAGCAACTTAACCAAGATTGACCTGCCAGCCTGAGATACCGAAAGCCAGCTCATTTTGGGCCTGTCCAGGAAGAATTTCGCTACCCGCTCTCAGCTTCGACTCACCAAGATCTTCACCGCTTGTGCGTTTCACGCGCACCCCGCCAAACCGCACTTGCCTCACCCTCAGCTTTCTCCACGCGCTTCCGATCACGATTGCGTCAACGCTGCCCGCCGCGCTTCGCGGCCAGGAACTCTCCAAGGAACTCTCCCCTGGCCTTCGGATAGATTCCGAGGGCGTTGCGACTCGCGAGAATTGGTATGTGGTCAGCATGTCGTCCAAATTTCATTTGTCTTTTTCATCCGGCTTTTTGGTGCTTGACCGTCGCTGACATGGGCATGATTGGCAGCATCCTAGTACCTAGCAACACGCACAATGGCGGCCGACGCCCTTTCCGTGTCTCGAATCCAAATCTTGCTCCTCTGTAGCTCTCTGGCAAATGCCAGAGAGCCTCTACTTATAGTCGTGAATAGTGGCAAACCATTACGTGGCTTATGGCCACTATTAACAAATCCACAGTTCTGGCACTTTCCAGAGTCTTCACCTTATTAGTGTTCTGGCCAGAGGCCAGAACACTCTTCTTTCTAACAGTATTCACGAGCAGCGACGTAAACCTCAACACTTATCTTCAGACGAGCGACACTCTCCTGTTAGGCGTTCTCGGGACTAATCCACTTAAGCGTGTGGTATTCGGAGGTGTAAAGGTACTGAATAAGAACATAACCGGCACTTCGCGAGATGTGTCTAAAGGCCATCTTAGTGGTTATACTGGTTAAACCAAAAAAATCAGGGCGGTCATCCTTAGCGTCGACCAGGACGGCGGCTAGTCTCGGGGTCTTTTCAAAGAGGTGTCGGTGCAACTTCAGAGGATCTCCATGCTTAAATTGGAGTAAAACCATCTTGGTCAAGCTAAAGGGGCTTTAAGGGGGGAGCGAGGATTAGAACCACTAACTTCTAACTTACGCTAGGGCAGGCATCTAAGGTCTGGCGTCACTACAATAGCTCAAACATTATGTCCTCCGCATAAAGATTGGCGTCAGGAATAGAGGCGTCGACAGCGGGAGCTTTAGGCAGCTTCTTTTCCATTGGCATTATAACGGTGATTATGGCTGAAAGTTCCGCCTGGTTAACTGGGAATAAAAGAGAAGAGGTATGTTAGTACAGCGTTGCAGATATCGCTCAAGCGAATGTCTCACAAGCGAATGTCTCACAAGGCATGATGACTGTGGGAACCCCGCTTCGTGAAAACAATATAACCCACATGCCCACTCGCAGGCCGGCAAATATAGACATCGGCAATCCCTCTCCATAATTTATGGGCCATCAGGTCACACTACCCGCAGAGAGATTAATACCCAATCAGACCCACCAGACGCGGCCGGGAGCATACAAACCAGCTGCCGTGGGCCTCCCCGCGTCTTACACTTTAGATTTTAGGGCGATCACTTAGAAGCTTAAGCCGGGACCTCCAAGCAAACGAAGAGAAAGCGTTATTTTTCACTACACCCGAATCCGATATATATTACGGCAACACGCTTTTAAGGGTGAGATCTCGACTTCAAGTGGCCGGGCCTCAGCGAAAGCTCACGCTATACAACCATACTGAAAGCTCCTTACACAGTGATTCGCAGAGAATAATGGGCGTTCCTTCCTCTAGGTTAGCAGAGGAGTCCAACACATAAAATGGTGTGAAATGTGGGGCCAACCCCACCGACATCTAGTCTGGGGGTTTCCAGCCAGTCCGGGCTTCAACGCCGCCTTTCTTCTTCCTTTCATCCCACAGAGTAGACGTAACACATCACCAGTTTGCCTGCTAGACTGCGTCACCCACATGGGCCCCACATGGTAATAACGACTCCCTTCAACCCCACAAGGTCTACAGCCAATGCCTTCAAAGTCCAGTTCTCCTTCACCTAAGTCCCCTATCTACTCCGCCGGGGGTGTGCTAAAGACCTTATATATTATTCACCTCCACAATATACTCAAATTAAATTATCACTATCTGGCCGGGTTCCTCGCACATGCTTATGTCGGTTCGTAACGACAGGGAGGTATCAAATCATCAACTCTCTTTAACAGCCTGCCCCCAGTGTATCCAGACCACCCACAAACTCGAAGACTCAATAAACTAAAGTTCAGTTCCCGGTCCCCGGGCCATACATGTCGCCGGCACTTCTAAATATCATTCCTGAATACGGTGGGGACTGTTAAAAGTACCTCCTACCTTATACGCCCCCCAAGGCTGGCTAAGTCAGCCACATCTCCAGGGTCGTGCGACAGCAAGGCAGACTTCAACTAATCACATACGCGCCCCCTATAAAGCAACTCCATCTTGTAAATGGCAACATCCTAAGAACGGCAATGCGTAACGAGAAAAGATTATCCCTGGAGCCGCGCCGCAGGCGCACAGTCAATAGTTCAGATAACATGTAGGGAGTTTGATAGAAAAGCGGACATAGGATTAGTGATGGGTGATGCTTAGCAACCAGACGGTATGCGTTTAGTGCTTACGTGGGGTGCCCCATTAGACTGGTTTCCGGGTTCCTGGGAGAGGACGTTAGTCAGCATTGCCTCGCCGTCACGGTTTCTAAACACGGGGGGCAAAATTAAAACTTCAGCTAGGGGAGAAAAGTGGGACAACGTAAGGTTTATGTTGCATTCCGTGCCGTATACGAGCTTACACTAGTATGAATGTATGTTTTGACTTTAAATTTCAGGCCTGTGCAAGACATGGAGTCTTGCGCCCTGAGTTTGGGGTTTTGCGGCACAGCAACAAGCACAACATGGGTCAAGTTTGGATCTGGTCATCCCACGAGCCTGAGTCTCACAACAATCGGCATGGGTTTCCGTACCTGCATCAAGGATTTTTGACCGAGATCTGTGTCTTTTCTTGTGTTCGGGCCGATGATGAGGGCGCGCGCAGTCACTTGCCGGCCCGAAAAACCGGTTCAGATCTCCCCCATGAAGGGATGTTGCGGCTGTGAATTCGCAAATCTAAGTCGAAAAGTAGTCTAGATTCAGCTTCCAAAATAAGACCCGGGCCGACTATTCTGTTGATGCCGGGCTTTTGTGTTGCATTCGACTTGAATAGGTATCTACCCACTCAGGCTCTTGTCCATCCATGGTTGCAATAGTTCGCGGACAAAGACGTCAACCACAACTTCGACTGACTGTGCCGCATCGCATGCTGGAAGCGTGAGCATGACGGTAAGCAACTAGCACTCTACGTATCCCCATACGGCGTGGAGCGACCGGAGTCTTCGGAGTCACCGAGAGAATTACGACTTGAGGTAAGGTCGGCAGTGTGTCAAAAAGTATAAGTAGAGTACAGCTTCATCATCTCCATCACGTCACTAGAACAACACCATCCACACACCACATTCACTCGCAGTAGCCTGGTCCTTACCATACCCTCGTTTCTCAACATAACTCGTTCCATCACCTTCCTGGCCGTTGTGGCCAGCCTCGCCTCCACGGCCGTTACTCACTCTTTCATAGACTTTGTCAACATCGACGGCGACCACTACTACAGCTACGACCCACGCCCCGGAGGTACTGATCCCCCGCTGACGGCCAACCGCGTTGTCTGGGCCCATAACGCACCCGACCAAAGCTGGGTCAATAGTTCCCATTACAACACCCTACACATCGCCTGCCACCGCGACGCCACGTCCGTCCCCGCGCACGCCCCCGTGCGCGCCGGCCAAACCGTCGGCGTTCACTGGCACGGATAGCCACGCATCCACACGGGACCTGTCCTCTCGTACCTCGCCCCCTGCGAAGGCACCAGCGACGGCTGTGCCTCAGTCGACAAGACGAAGCTCCAGTGGACCATAGTCGATGATGGAGCCCCCGGCCTCCTCAGCACCGAGCCTAGCGCTACAAACGGCACCTGGGCGACCGACTTCCTCATCGGCAACAGCCCGAACCCAAATTTCCCTAACACCAACGCGAACAACACCTAGCAGGTCCGTGTCCCCGCCGGCCTGAAGCCCGGCCCGTATGTGCTGCGGCATGAGATTATTGCCTTACATTACGGAACGTATCTCAAGGAGGGCGGCGCACAGCACTATCCTTTTTGCATCAACCTCTTCGTTTACCCTCCGACCGGAACCCCCCCTGCGCCGTTCCAGTTGACTCGCGTCACTTCGAAGGATTTGTACAGGGTGGGACACCCGGGCTTGTACTACGACCAGAGCAAGAGGCCCATGGACCCGTACGTCCTTCCCGGTCCGGGTCTTGCGCGAGGAGCGCAGCCGGTGAAGCCGCAGGAGCAGTTTCCTCCCCACTATGTCAAGGATGGTGTCCCGGTCCGGGTGCGGGGGACTACGCCGGTGCCGTTTGTGGCGAAGAGGGCTGTCGAGACGTTTGCCGCTTGAGAAGGGCAGATAAATGGATTTTTTGGCTGGGAAGGGAGGGGAGCGGTTGTTACCTATGATTCTTGTCACTCGTTAGACTTGTTAAGCAACGTATCTTGGAAACGAAGTTGGATCTGCGTTGACGCGCTGGCGTCAGGGGTTGCAATTTAACTTCTCTTTCCAACTTCTTCAACCCCTTTCCCAGCCGCGATTTCCCCATCCGGCCTATCCCATTGCGCATTCTTCTACTATAGCTTGCGCGTAGATGGCGCAGTAGTTAAAATATGCATATACCCTTTTCTCGTGGAGTTGTCTGCGGAGGTGGGTGACATAACAGAAACCTCCCCGGGCATCCGTCCCATAACTGTCCTCCAAACGAATAGGATCTGTCAGATGGAAGAGGTCCCTAGCCATCTAGTTAGCGGAGCTGACTGGATGCCTGGCACTGCCAGAGCGCCAGTGAGCCTCAGCCACTACAATGACGAAGGCTAAACCCTACTAATAGGTCTATAAAAGAAAGGGGTTCTGGCTTGCAGCCAGAACCACACCGGACAAGCAATAAAATCAACCAGTTGCAACTCCTTTCAATTCCAGAGTTTCCAACGTGCAAGCGATTGCTAGAATAGGTTGGCTACGAAGTGGGGCAATCGTGTGACCAACGTGGCCCAAGCGCTCAAGGCGCGTAGGGTTGGTACCAGCCGTCACAAGCAGAAACTTTCAGAAAACGTTACACACACTGGAAACTGTGGGTTGCAAATGGGTTGATTGTCTCGCTTGTTCTTATGGTTCTAGCTTGCAGCCAGAACCCTTTCTTATAAACCTATTGCCAGGCTTCAGCCTTCGGCCTAGTAGTGGCTGTAAAGTACTAATACTGCAGCGGTGCAAGGCATTCTGCCAGCCACACGATTCAGGGGCTCAGGGGCCCCCTGAATCTGACAGAAACATCTAATAGTAGTAGAGTAAAGAATTTTAAGAGTTGAAAATAGAAACAAGAGACTGAGTAAAACTACTAACTCTACATTATTAAAATAAGATACAAACGCTACTTAAAAATAAATCTTAAGAGCTTCTGCCTTAAATAAGATCTATAAATACTGTTAAAGATATGGGAGGAAACTAAAAATAACTTAAATTCTAAATGATTCATCTCTACCTTTCTCCTAAGAGGTATTCTCTCCTAGGAGATTTATCCCCACCTTTCTCCTAGGAGACATTCTTTCCCAGGAGATTCTAACTCCACTTTTATTCTCCTAGGAGGTCCTAGCTCCACTTTCTCCTAGGAGATATTCTCTCCTGGGAGATTCTGGCTCCACTTTCTCCTAAGAGGTATTCTCTCCTAAGAGATTTTAGCCCACTTTCTCCTAAGAGACATTCTCTCTTAGGATTTATCTCCACTTTATCTTAAGAGATATTCTCTCCTAGGATTTATCTCTGTTGGTTTCTAGCCCCAGTGGGTCCACTGGGTCGGCGCACTGCGCCGAACCCTCTGGAACCCCCTGGAATCAGGGGGTGAAACCCCCTGAATTCCAGTTGCCACAGCGGAGCTGTAGAAGCCTCTGGAACCCAGTGAGTCATACAAGCACTTACGTGGCCT
>Ga0247758_1000342_pt1 | contig 41328 bp, 53 predicted proteins | sample UWRJL156409C4_FD_180950 | JGI IMG/M metagenome (GOLD analysis project Ga0247758, IMG submission 180950) | Plant litter microbial communities from Arlington Agricultural Research Station in Wisconsin, United States - UWRJ-L156-409C-4 | ecosystem: Environmental > Terrestrial > Plant litter >...
GTAGCATACGATAGCTGATGATGACTGAGGCCTTCTTCCGGATAGCCTCTTCAGTTACGCGGATGGTAAGGTCATTCGTGAGAAGAACAGTTGGAGGGCCGGCACGAGGAGCTCCTGATGTCTCGATATTCTCCTGTAGCAGACCGACATTGTCCCAGCTTCGCTCTGCAAGCTCTTCGGGGAAGCTAAGAGTGATGTCAGCGAGATGGCCTCGTCTAAATCGGGGCAGTATAAAACCAGCAGTGCAACTTACAGCGATTGCATCGCACTGACCACCTGCCGCGTGAAGAGAGGACTCTTGAGTTCGGAAGTCATGGCTGTAGAGAATGCTGCACGGGCTGTTGTTGATGTGACGAATCGCGCTGCTCGACAGAGTGTTGAAGTGTAGATCATGAGTTGCAAGTACTTTATTATCCCCGAATTCTTGTCGAGAGTCCCCACTTGATCAAGTTGTATGGATGGGAAGAGAAGTAGAAGTGAGAGGGAAGCGGAGAGAACCGGAAAGTTCTGGATGACGAGCTCGCCTATATCTACTAAAAAAACACAATGCCAAGTTAAGATTCAGTTATTCATATCTGGGGCAAAATGCGCGCTGTGTTGCCTTGGCCCCTTTCTTGCTCGTTTCGTGATGACAGCTGTAAGGTGCATTCTCCGTTGCTCTGGCAGTTTCGTTTGTGAAGTAAACAGTTTGAACCCTAACCCTGTCCATTTGCCAAGGAATCCAGGCCAGCGCGGGGCAGATGAATTCTCGCCGAGTCGACACCCCGCGCTACGTTTTCTAATCACGGAATCCCTCACTCACAACAGTCATGGCTGAATCCTCCATAACAGAGAGCTCAATAAAGGCAGCTCTGGCAGAGCGCCTGAAGGCCACGCATGTGGAGGTTCAGGACATGTCTGGTATGTTGTTCTCTCCTGCTTTCAGCGACCCCCTGACGTCATTGGCGCCCAAAGCCCCGCGACTCATCAGTTGCCAGTGGTTGGTGCCTACTCGCTGAAAAAAAGTCTTGTAATTCAGCAGTATATCCGAGTTCCCAGCTAACATGTCCATTTCTGTTGAACTGGAATAGGCGGATGTGGCCAGGCTTTCACCACTCTCATTGTGTCTCCTGAGTTCGCCGGCAAAAACTCACTCAAACGGCATCGCTTGGTAAATGCAGCGCTCAAGGAAGAGATCGCACAGATTCACGCCTGGACTGCCAAATGCCAGACACCCGAGGAGTACGAGAAGGAGAAAGTTGCTACGGGAGGAAACGACGGGCCCTCATTTGAAGGGACATCAGGTGGGAAGGTTGATGGCGTTGATCAGTGAGAAGACATCGCCGGCCCAGCCGTGCTGGGCATAGGCATGTCCGATTTCGCAATGCACCGAATGATGCACGTGGGGTGATGAGAGGACATAGGTGAAGCCAAGGGCTTCAGCGGATGGAGAACAGTGTCCAGACTCCTGTGAGGCTGTTGATGTTTTCGGGTAAAGGATTGGGAGTTTACTATGCCGAAGCCCTCGGTGAGAGCTGGGGGGGCACGGGGTTTGAACGAGACACCGAGCTGTCATGTCGCACATCGCTCATTGGTTTAGCCGACCTGCTGCCTCAATGAATTTGCGGCGAAATGAATTGACTGAGCCCCAATTGAAAGCTTGTGATGTTTGAGACGAGACACAAACGTGGGAACTGTCTATATTGGGGATGTGGTGTGCCTATCGGTTCTTGACTGAGTGGGCTCGACAACTGTTCGTGGCCTTATTTTCCGCGGTGTATGTCTCGACTTGCACATTGACTTGGAGTATATGGTCAAACCTCCAGACGTAGAACACCAGGTACTCTTAAAAGAGAGATCCTCTTCAAACATCGAGGCTGTCGAGGCTGTTGAGAGCAGCAGGCTGTAAATCAGTACGTAAAACCGACCGGGGTAATGGCGACCCGCAGCCGGTGTGCCGCTGACACCTTCCCCCCTATGAAATCCATCAACACACCTCTTCTCCAACTCTGGACAATCATTAGGGAAATGACACGGAAATCTGGCTGTTGCCTGCCGCTACTGGTGAACAGGCCTCTCGGCGTGCTTAGCAAGGCACTTCTCACACAGCACTTGAACGGCTCCCCGCAACGGCGTGGACGGCTCGACCAGGCTACTTGAGCCTCTCCGCTTGACCACTGACAGCGCCATCTGGACTGTCACATGGAACGCCGTTGGAAGGCAGCGGAAGAAACAGGGCATCAGTGCCAAGCATCTGGAGGTGTTGCAATCTTCCGTCAAAAGCCGTGTCAAGCATTGCGTTTCCTCTTGGCATTCGGAGCTTCGCCTTCTCACTGGCTTAAACGGAGGGCCGCGGTGCGCCCCAAAGACCCAAAGAAGCTCCCCGCACTCACACATGGATGCGCCCAGGGAGCTTGATCCTCCGCTTGGAGTGGGTGGGCGGCAATGAGGCTGAGCTAGACGCGACCATCCCACGCGACACCCTCCACCACAACCGCCATCGTCCCAGGCCGGCAACATGCTGAGGCCTGTGCCCCGCCTCCTGCAGAGCCCCAAAGCGTGGGGTTCCGTAGGTGGTGGTGAAATACTGGTACATGGCCGCCGGCTGTTGGTCCCGCACGCGTCTCATTCGTACTTTCAGCTCTCGTTGTTTCCCCAGTACCCGTTGCCTCTCGCACACTCAAAAGATCCTAACAGCTTACCATAGCTGGTTGGACTCGTATTTCCTTCCGATATATCACAGCATTATGAGCACCAATCGCAGTGTCGACGAGATCATTAGAACTGCGGAGCAGCACTATGATCAATATCAGCGTTTGATGCAGGAAGCTACTGCTGCCAGGAGCTCCGGACGTGCAAACAGTCCTACCGCAGTGAGGATGGAGCGTACCGCGAGCTCGCCAACTAGGGCTATCACTTTCTCGAGTGATGCGGTCCGTGATCTATCCCAAGCGCATCCTCCTGGGCACCAGCGGATCCGGCGCCTCACAAACGACGGATCTGACCCAGGACAACCAGGCGCTTTCACACTCTTTGACAGAAGAGTACGCAATGCTTCTATGGACGACGGGGCTAGCAGAGCGGACTCAGACGACGTTGATGACCTGGTCCTCTTCCCACCGACCCGCGCGACGACGATGGCGAGACCTATGCCGGAATCATACGTGACTGAGCTACTCACCAGTGAGAGCTTCTCCGATCATGCCTTTTCGCGCCATCTCGCTTCGTGCAATAAAGCCCCGGCAACAACTATCACGGCGCTGGGCGAGGTATGGAACGATGGCGAGGAGATAGGCGAGTCGAAGATTGTCGAAAGATTTGAAGCTTTTGATGACGACTACACCAGCGCCGTCTATGAGGTGTATGAGATTGGGTAAGTTCAGTCATCTTGCCTATTTCCCTGCTGGGGCATTCTGAAATCACTGGCAATAGTAGCTGATGACTAACATTTATCTTCAGGAAGGATGGGACGTCGAAGGCGAAACATGACCATACAGGACTTGAGGATGACGGAGTAGATGCGAAAACGGTATGGCAGACTTTGAGGGAGGTGAACCACAACAAAGATGCGGTAGGGAGAATGACGTGAGTGATGCCAATCTCATCTTACTGCTGATGCTGCATGCTCATCATAGATTAGCATTTTGCAAGAACCATCGCCGCTCATGCTCGGGGCCGCGCATCTGACTATGAAGGACCACTTCGATATGGATGAGATTTTCCAGCATCTTGTTTCTACCACTGGTAATAAGGGCAAGACTAGAGTGAGTGCCGAATTCTTCATGCTACAGCGAGCCCCTGAACTGATCTATTACACAGGCGTTGATGGCCAACAGGCCGTATGAGACCAGCTCTCTGCGGCAGCGGAGTTTCCTCTTTGTCTTCAAGTACTATACGGTCGTGGGCGAAGGCTTGACTCCTGCGCCGTGGCAGGCATTTGACTCGCGCCCGCCCGACCGGAAATCGCCTGACCACATTGATATCACGGAAGCCAGCGCTGTTCTTGCACTATCGCTAGGAGGTGATTCAGTCAAAACTATCAAGAACAAAGTCCGACGTGGGGGCGTCCGCGAAGGGGCTCTCTATGATACCTTCGCGCCGTGGCATCTCCTGGCTATCCAGTGCTACCCTGACGAAATGCACTCGATGCACAACGAGGATAGTCAGAAGTGCTTTCTCAGCGGGCCACACGCCTTTCTCGACAGTCTGAGAGTTGAATATCGAGATGCTGTGAAGCGCTATAACAACCTGAACCAGCTGATCACCAAACTAATCACCCCACCTGTTCGTCATGCCCAAATACCAATTAACTGAAGACACCTATTGACAATGATGCAAACAGAATCAGTTCATGTTTGACTCCCGCCTGCGCGATAAGCTCCTGTTTGAGGACAGCGCTTTCACGTACTCGCGCCGCTACTTTTGGGCATATAATACTCTCGGCGTTATCAACGACGGAATCAAGTCAATGCGTGCAGCGTATGCCGACACATTCACAGAGGAATTCTGGGCCGGGCGTCACCCTACTCTCTGGATGCTTGCCGACCCAGATTCGGCCGCCAGTCGTGAGTATCTAATGCACCTAGGGCCACTTCGCCGGGAGCTAGCAGCTGCGGTACAGCAGCTGGATGATGTATGGAAGAAGAACGAGCACACTCGCGACGAGGTCCGCTCGCTGCGGGAGCAACTTTTCAGCGGAAGCAGCGTCAAAGAGTCCCGCCGCGCTATAGAGCAGGGCGATAACATCAAAGTTCTGACGAGCGTGTCCATGATTTTCCTGCCTCTGACGTTCGTCACCGTAAGCCCTCCCCCTTTCCACCCCCATTTTCGACATCATGACTCACAAGATCATAGTCCGTTTTCAGTATCACTACACTAAGTATAGACGTCTGGGATTGGCCCTTCCCTGTCACAATGGTGCTGGTGTGCATTCCATTCTTCCTCCTCATCCTCAGCCTCACCCGCACATTCATGGCCGCTGCACGGAAGGTTGGTTCCGTTGTTAAAGCTGGCTACAACAACGTAGCACACCGACTGGCGCCAGTGGCATCGATAATCTTGCCCCACACGCCAGAGGCAGGAAAGCACCATCCGCGTCGGCACCAGCGAAGCGGAGGTACGGGCGCTGCTGGCCCTCACGGGGGGGTCAAGCGGACGCAGTCCATGCTATATCAACAACATGAGGTAGGAGCGAACGAGGGCAAATGGTCCTGGAGAAACTTAAAGCTGAGTCACCTGCGATGGAGGCCTTGGGCAAACGGAACGACGGTGACGGTGGTAGAAGGGACAGCGCCGAGGGGAAAGGATTCGGATACGATAGTGTAGGACGTGGAACAGCGTCGGTTCAATATTCTGGAGGAAGCCGGATGGGTGGTATTTACTGCAACTGGAGGGATTAATGATGAGTACGCCGTGTATGTTGTGTTACGATTGCTGTTCGGGTATACCAGGTGATCACGAACGCATGTGGCACTGTAGGAACGTGAGTGGTTTTGTCAAGAAGATATATTATCATACACTCTACTCGATATAACAAGATCTGCATTCGGCTTGACCAGATAGTAATAGTAGCAGTACCTCGCTCCTCGATTCTGGTGCCAGTTGCCGCACAGAAGTAACCAAATCACGCTCCGGCAACCACGGCCAACCCTTCGTATATCTTCCTGCGTACTGCGTAGAATGTCCCCCCGACGCCGCCCATTCCCCCCATCATCCCGCCCATATCCATAGCCCCCGGGCCTCCCACCTGTGGCAGTCCTACGCTTTCAATCTCAATCCGGCCCGTCACGGTCTTCCTGACCGCCACGGCATCGTCGATGACCAGTGTACCCTCGCCGCGAAACTCAGCTTTGTGGCCGCCGTTGAGCATGGCCCTCCTCAGATCAGCCAGTCTCAGATCACCGACGTGCAGTGGTTGCGCTGCAGAACGCACGGCGGAAGCGCGGTTGGTGGGCAGCACATCCAGCGTGGGGACATGCTTTGCGGCGTTGCCGCCGGCGGAGCCGATAGCAACAACTGCGCTATCGGCTGTGTTCGGGGCAGGGGATGCTGCGCCTTCGATCTTCAGGCGTTTATTGGTGCCATCTTCGTGATCAGTATCCGTGATGGAAAACTCGCCTCCTGGAAGCAACAGGCCCGTGACGGTGACGATGCCGAGACCCCTGACATTCTGCCACTTCAGTCGTTTGACTAAGGGGTCGGCAAGACGGACGACCCAGGCGTTAGTGTCGACAGAGGCATTGACGGTGACGCCAACAGCGGGCGTGAGGACGTCGAGCGCGTGCTCGTCAGATGTGCCGAGCTTGGCGCTGAGTAGTATTTTGCAGTCGGCTGCAAGGGCTAATGTCTCGTCCTCAGCGCCGGCAACGAGTACCAGCTTCCGCGGCTGGATGAGCGGGATAAGCATATTCAAGCTGCGCTTATCGTGGAGGCCGCTGAAGTCAACGAAAGCGATTCGGAGGCGCACGGCGACCCTGTGCGAGGTGTGAATAAGTTTAGACGGGCCGATAACTGTCTCCTCCTCGTCTTCGAGCTCGTCAAGCTCGTCGCCTCCCGGCCCATTCGCCAGTGTTGGGAGATCGGGCTCTTCGGCGGAGAGGGCACGTTGGAGTTGAGGTCGCTTATTGGACCCGAAGCCACCCTTTCCAGCAGCGCCAACGTCGTCGAACTTGCGCTTCTTCCCGAGTCGGTCCTCTTGGTTATTTCCAAACTGGCCTGAATCTGGTCCGTCCGCGTCTTCACGCTCTTCTGCTCGTAGGTACTCCTCAGGCCGGATCAGCTCACCGAATTCATCATTGCGCTTCCTTCGGATAGGGATGGGGAACATGCGGTCCCTCCCCTTCTTCCCTCTTATGTCAAAATCATAAACACCCTTCTTTTTTATCAGGATATTGACACCCAGGTCCTCGTCGTTGAGAACAACTTTCTTGCGGCTCGCCTGACCCAAGGTAGTCGAGACATTGAGCGCCTTTCCTTGTTGTTCTGTTTCCGAGCCTTCTGAGTCTGATGACGACTCGGATGAGGCATCGTCAACTGCGTCCGCGGATGCTTCTAATGCCGTTGCGCCACCGGTTTGCAGAGTTGCCTGTAGTTGGCGCTGAGTTGCCAACCATTGTTGGTATGCTGTAAGCTCGCTGCCCTCTAGTGCTTGCCGCGTAGCATTGGTCAGCTCAAGCTCCCGCCCACCAGCGTAGATTTGCTCAAAAGTGTCACCCCCGCTGGTTTGCTCGGTTGCAACGCCATCCTTTCTCTCTTTCCACCAGTCCCACAGTGTGCGAGCAGCGGATTGCTTGTTCGCCGCGCTTATACTGGGCTTTTCCGTGAGGACCAAGAGATTTCTGGCATCGCCCGCAATGGAATCGAGAACGTCCTTTGAAAACCCCCACTCCAAGCTCGTATCGCTCGCCAGGATAACTCTGCCTCTGGGCTGGTCGTCGTCCGCGGCCTGCTGCAGGATTCGCTCGATCTGGGCCTTCCGCTCGACGAGCCGCAGGTGCTTGAAGTCGAAAGGTCCTGCTTCTTTGCCCCCGCCACCAGATCCGCTGTTATTTGGCCTCCTTGAGACATCAGCAACCGCCTCAAACTCCCGGACGATGCTGTCATCCATCCACTCAAGCATACTACGGGCATTTCGCATGGTGCTGCCGATGCTGCGTCCAGCCAGATAGAGCTTTGCCGACTTAAAAACCTCATTGTCCTTTGCAACTTCGTTGCGCCATGCGTGCTCCATGAGATAAGCCAACTCAAGAACCCGGGCGCTAGAGTCGACGGGGATGAGAACAGTCCCACCTCGCGCAATGCAAAGCTTGATATTTTCCAGGAGCTGCTCATCTCGGCGAGAACGCGCCAGGGTTATCTCGGGTGTGCGACTACTGCAGACTAAAGCGGTTGGTTTGCGCAGTTGCTCGATCACCTCGGTTCCGCCGACGCCACTGTGGCTGCCTCCCAACCACGCAGCGCCGGAAAAGACATTCTCGCGGGCCTGATTCCAGTCCACGGCGTAGACAATCGATTCCAGACCATGTTGGATGTGCCAGATGGTACCACCGAGGGTGTGGCCGGAGTTGTAAGCGGTGATAGTCAGCCCGTTGAGGGGGGGCGAGAACGGCGACGGAAGCGGCTGGTGAGGCTGCGAGTATTTGAGGGGCTGAATCAGAGAAAAGTAGCGCGCGATCTCCTCTGAGGTCGGAGGCTGTAAGAGAAATGAGTGCTCGGCCGAGGACGCTTGCGAATAGGCGTACGAGACCTCGGCTAGCGAAGTTCGGGGGATAGTCGTCGCCGCGAGGGGAGTCGAAGAATAGAGGTCTTGAGTAAGTGTACGTCCGAGATCGATGACGGGCCTTGTGGCATATACGGGAATCCGTGTAAATAATGGGAAGTTCTTGCAGCAATGCGCATAGGCAGCAATATGGGGCACCGTCGCATGGGTGAGCAGGATGAGCGAGAGGGTCGGCACTTGTCTGACAAAGGTTAGGGATCATCAATATTTAGCAAAGGGTTTGGCAGTCATACTTCTCCAATTCCCTCAGCTTCTCCACGTCAAAGGACTCGTCCCATCCGACGTCAATCAGCACTTTGACGCCTCCATCGAGCTCGAGGAGCGACTGCGACGCTGTCGAATCTGACAGCGCGCCCTGCAAGGGGCAGAAGCTGAACATTGCGATTTGATGTGCCGCTTATATCACTTGTTATTCGCTACCTGGCTGCGCAGATAGTATGGAGGTCGACCGACTCCATGGGACGCCAGGAATGATCGTAATCAAAGGGCAAGTCGATCAATGGCCAAGGTTGCGGCTCTGTTCAGCCCTTGCGACAAACAGCGGGCCAAAAAAGGATGACAAGGATCTGCTTTGTCGCGTGCTGCAGTCTTCCACGCGACGATTGAAGGTGGCCTGTGCATTCATATTAGAGGAGGCGGAGAGAAGCGGCAGAAAGACCCGCAGGACCCTGCGGCAAAAGTCCGGAACGACATCGTGGTCAATTCAAAGCTTGCGGGAGGCGGCCTGGGCTTTCGGTAGAGGGCGCACTGACAGTGGGCACCACCCCTGCCAGAAAAGGACAGCTCGACTTGTACTTGGAAGTTGGTTCCATCTGGCGGTGCGATAAACGAGAAGGCGACGTTTCTGATCTGTCCTACAGCTTCAGCTCCGGCTACTTTAGAACAGCGTCTAGAGCGAGCGAGCCAATTAGTATGAGCCAGACTAATTTGCAGCACCAACGTCCCCGGTGACGATCCGATCGATCAACGGCGAACTCGCAAGCAGCATCCTCCTCCACCGGTCTCGAAGCTCAAAGCTCCAGGAGCCAATATCCAACATGGCCGACTACTCCATGTACCACGCTCTCGGCCAGGGAGAAAACGTCGATCCCAACGATCCCAACCGACCCATCCAGCCAGCTCCTCCCCAGTTCCAGCCGCCTATTGCTCCCAATCCGTACCAGCAGGGTGGCTACAGCGCGCAACCGTCCCCAGGGCAGCAGTACCCGGGTCCAGCACACCCCGCGCAATCCCCCGGCTACGGCCCTCCATACCAGGGACAGGCGCAGCCCGCGTTTTCTCCGGGCCTCGCATCGCCGGCAGATGACGGTGGCTTGGCAGCCCAGCTGGGCGGTATGTCACTGGGAGCAGACTCGGGGTATGGCACGGCAAGGAGGAAGAAGAAGGATCGCCATGCGTACCACAACGTTGACGCGCCGGTAGGCTCTTCGCAGCCGTACAATGGTATCCCGCCAGCAGATACGCCAGCAACGGCATTCCTGAACTCGGCCCCCCACCAAGGCCCCGGCCACTTTGGTGGTGGGATGTCGCCTCAGGCGGGCCTGTTTCCGGCACCTGTGAATTCCCAGTTCAGCCCAATGCCTGCCTCCCCCGCCGAATTTGCTGCGAGAAGTGGCCAGTACGACCCAACGGGGCCCTCGCCGACTATGGTTCCAGCCAGTGGGCAGAACAAGGTGTCCCCAGAAGATATGCCCAGCGTGCCCCTCTCGAGGGATTCCATTCAGCAGTACTTCTTCACCAATATGTACCCAACCTTCGAGAGGCTCGTCCCTCCTCCCGCTACTGTCTCGTTTGCCGCATTCGATCAAGGGAACTCGTCACCAAAGTTCGCACGCCTCAGCTTGACTAACATCCCTACCAGCGGCGAGGGGTTACGCAGCACCTCTCTTCCCTTGGGCCTGCTCTTGCAGCCTCTTGCGCCACTTCAGGCTGGAGAGCTAGCGGTTCCTGTGTTGGATTTTGGCGATGTTGGTCCACCAAGGTGCCACCGTTGCCGCGCATACATCAACCCCTTTATGATGTTCCGAAATGGTGGCAACAAGTTTGTGTGCAACCTCTGCAATTACGCCAATGACACCCCAGTAGAGTACTTCTGTGCAACAAGTCCGCAGGGCGTCCGTGTTGACCGCGATCAACGACCTGAGCTGACACGGGGTACTGTTGAGTTTGTCGTCCCGAAGGAGTACTGGACGAAGGAGCCGGTCGGCATGCGCTATCTCTTTGTGATCGACGTCACCCAGGAGTCGTTCAACAAGGGGTTCTTAGAGTCATTTTGCGAGGGTATTCTCGGTGCTATCTATGGCGCTGAGGAGGGCGAGGAACAAGACGAGAGCGGCGAGCCGAAGCGGAGGATTCCGGCCGGCGCCAAAGTTGGCTTCGTCACCTTCGATAAGGAGGTGCACTTCTACAACGTCAGCCCGGCGTTGGAACAGGCGCAAATGATGATCATGCCGGACATCGAGGATCCGTTCGTTCCCCTCAGCGATGGGCTATTCGTGGACCCCTATGAGTCCAAGGCCGTCATCACCTCGTTGTTGACCAGGCTGCCGCAAATGTTCTCGAACATCAAGAACCCCGAGCCAGCACTTCTGTCCACGCTTAACTCGGCGATTTCTGCGCTCGAGAAGACAGGCGGCAAGATTTTCTGCTCCCTTGCCGCTCTACCTACCTGGGGCCCTGGGCGGCTGTTCATGCGGGATGATGGCAAGCATCCCGGCGGAGAACCCGATAAGAAGCTTTTCAGCACTGAGCACCCCGCGTGGAGGAAGTTGGCAGAGAAGATGGTGTCTATAGGAGTTGGTGTAGACTTCTACATGGCTGCCCCGTCGGGTGGCTACCTCGACATCGCCACAATTGGTACGCAAAGCGCTGCATCCTTTTTTCTTTTCTGTGGCCTCTCTCTTCTAACAAGGTGTAGGATATGTTGCTTCCACGACGGGCGGAGAGACCTTCTACTACCCTAACTTCATCGCCCCACGGGACAGCACCAAATTGTCTCTGGAGATCAAGCACTCTGTGACTCGTGAGACAGGGTACCAGGCACTTATGAAAGTCCGATGCTCGAACGGCCTTCAGATATCTGCATATCATGGCAATTTTATCCAACATACCTTCGGCGCGGACCTTGAGATCGGCATCATTGATGCAGATAAAGCGCTCGGCGTGACGTTCACTTATGACTCTAAGCTCGACCCCAAACTAGACGCACATTTCCAAGCTGCCCTGCTCTACACAACTGCATCGGGTCAACGAAGAGTCAGGTGTTTGAATATCATCGCGGGTGTCAGCGAGAATCCCAAGGACTGCCTCAAATTCATTGATCAAGATGCTGTTTACGCCATGCTTGCGAAAGAGGCATCCACAAAGCTAGCTACGACGTCGAGTACGCTCAAGGATATCCGCTTAGGCTTGACAGAAAAGACGATTGATGTGCTTGCGGCATACCGCAAGAATTTTCTGTCGCAATCCCATCCACCCGGCCAACTTGTGATGCCGGAGCGGCTCAAGGAGTTCTCGATGTACATGCTCGCACTGATCAAGTGCCGTGCCTTCAAGGGCGGCAATGAGACATCAGACCGTCGTGTGCATGAGATGCGCTTGATCCGGTCGATGGGCGCCCTCGAGTTGAGCTTGTACCTCTACCCACGCATGATCCCTATCCACAACCTGCAGCCCGAGGACGGCTTCCCCGACGAAAAGACAGGAGGCCACTTGCGTCTGCCGCCGACAACCCGCACATCGTTCAGCCGCGTCGAGCCCGGTGGTGTCTACCTGGTTGACAACGGCCAGCAGTGCCTGCTGTGGTTCCACGCGCAGACCTCGCCGAACCTGATCCAGGATCTCTTCGGCGAGGATAAGACCACTCTGCAGAGTCTGGATGCCTACACGTCCACAGTACCGGTACTAGCCACGCACCTGAACGCACAGGTGCGCAACATTATCGAGTTTATGAGGGTTATGCGTGGGAGCAAGGGCTTGACGATTCAGCTGGCGAGACAGGGGATCGACGGGGCCGAGTTCGAATTCGCGAGGATGTTGGTCGAGGATCGAAATAATGAGGCGCAGTCATATGTTGATTGGCTAGTACATATTCACAAGGGGGTGCAGCTGGAGGTAAGTTAATTTCCGTTGGTCAACATCCGGATTGGTGATGATGCTAACCATGGTGTGCAGTTGGCCGGGCAGCGGAAACGGGAGGACGGTGGTGATGGCGGTGCGCTCTCCCAGTTTACGGGGCTAAGGCCTTCGTACTGGTAAGAAGGAGTTGGGTCATGGGACACGACTGGAATGTGGACATAGGGGTGAATGGTGATGGTAGACCAAAAATATGAACAGAATGAAGCATGACTTGGCGTCCTACACACTCTGGGTGTTTGTCTTCTGGTGTTGCAAGTATCTTCTCAACAAGAACGTACGCAGGCAGGCAGGATGAGCGAGGGCAAAGCCCAAATGAACAAAAAGAGATGGGACATGTGAGGCTCGAACTCACGACCTTTGGATTACTCTGATGTCTAACCAGATCATTTTTTACGATATGAGACCAACGCTCTACCAACTGAGCCAATATCCCGGATTCTCATTGTGGAGGAGTGCACTCCGCAAACCTGTGTGGGCTGTGATTGGTGTCGGAGCTCTTTCCGGCCGGAGAAATGGGTCTTCCTCTGTGTGGCAACGGAGTCCCCATTCCGGCTCTGTTGATTTGACGCCTTGTTCTGTCACCCGCGGTCCGGGTTGTTCTGCTCTGGGCAGCAGCCCACGTCTGCCCGCGATGCCGTTGGGGGGTGATACCTCGGCGCTCGTGCTGTTGTTTGCTCCCTACCTTACCAACGCCATGGGTTACCTGTAGGTAATGCCGGATGGGGAGATGGGGGTGGGAATGGAGAAAAAGGGGCACACACAGCCGGCATCCGAGACTTGGCTTTCGTCGGTTTTACGTTAAGGTTTGTGGGGCGGCGGACGGGTATCTGTTTCTCCCGGAGGAGGAGATATGGCATGTCAAATGCGGTGAACCGTAGAGGGTTAATGATAGGTTTGATCGGTCTTAGTTCGCGGATGGATGCCTCTACCGATCAATGAGGGGGCAAGAGGCGGTTAATGACGCTGCTGGGCCATCTGGTCTATGACGAAGCGCGGCTGCGGAAAGCATGTCTTTGAGCTTCACCGCCTGTTGTTGATGAGAGGAAAGGAGGCAGGAACGGGAAGAGTAGTCTTCTACCTGGCTGAAAGACCACGGACTCGTCGGCCGGAGAAAGAAACTGATACGCGAGCAAGGCCATGTCCACGAACATTCTGGAGATCGTCACGATGGCCAGAACCTCTATTTGCGCCCATCGCCATCGCGAGGTGAGTACCGGTACCGAATGCGATACTACTCTACGATCTGTAGCACTCGATCTAAAACTTTGCGGCGTGGTGCGAAGCACTCGTGTCCCCATAGGACAAATCTCCTCAGTAGCACAACACAAAGCGTTGTTACAGCCGGCTGATGGTACTTCGTACCACGTTACGCTGACAGCCCGGAGGAGGCGGTGAGCAAGTGGTTGTGAACTGGGACACGTTAGAACTCTGGTCAACCTTGGTCGGTTTCGTCGCCATGGATTCATCGCGCCTCCGACGGCGCGCAAAAAGAAAGCATCCCTAGCCATGTTGAAGTTGTTTGGCTGCCGGTTTTAAGCCAGACCCGCCGCCGGGGCCTGGACACATGGCCTCCGCGTGTCCCCGGCCGATTTTTGATGCCTTATCTTGCAGGAGACGACGGCGTTGGCATCTCGTTTGCTGAGGTATGCGTGGATGAGCCAATGGAAGGGACGCTGGGTAGGGGAGTCAGAGATCGGGTCTGTCTGCTTTGAAAGTCCTCTGCCGCCAGCGCCGCCGCTAGTGCCGCCGCCAGTGCCGCCGCCAACGCTTGCTGGTGCGTCCCAATGGGTTGGATGCGGGCGGGAGGCGAAATCAGACAGAGTCATGGGTCCAGCGCGCGCTGTTTGACGAGCCAATATGCATGGTCCCTGTAATTGCATTTCGTGCAGTTCTCGGCGCGCCACGGCATGGGATTGGAACAAACGTGAAAGGTCCCCATTGTGCCGTTCTTGTAGTCATCATTCCTTGTGCTTAGGAGCCGGGAAAGGAAACGAAGCAAGTCCAGCCGCCGTCCGCAAAATTTGGTGAATCCGATGGTGACTTGGCATAGAAACAAACATGCTGCAGCTGAGCTATCAGCATCAATGACACCGCTTAACCCAAAGGATGTGTACGCTGCCGGTACCTATTGCTGCGTCGGGTGATGTAGGTGTAACATGGGGCCGCCCTTTTGCTACACAGCAGTTCCCAAACTGCATTGTGCAGAGGGGCATGCTGCTGGCCACCCAGAAATCGGCGAAGGAGGGACGGGGACATGATCTGGACCAGCGGTAAAATCAGCCCTCGGAGAGATTGCTGAGTGGCATTGCATGGCCTCGGTGTGATATGGGCGTACATAGGGAATATGAACAGAACCCGATCATATCCCCGCTGGTGGGTGCTGTTCAAGGAGGGATGGGATGCGTGCGCCCCTCAGTGTCAGCAGGGCTCCTCTCAGCCTCATGCAGCCGGAAGCTGTGGTAGCCAGTAGCTGAAAGGTGATGCAGTGGGCCGCTGCAGGCCGGGCCAGATCGACAAGGCTTCCCCTGTCCCAAGCACCCTCATCCCCTCCTTCGGCTCACCTTGCGAACCATCAATCTTCCTTCGGCCCGGTGGTTTGGGTCACTTTTTCGGCGTCCGCAAAAATGGACTCCTGGGAGCGGTAGGCGCGCTTGGACTGCCAGGTGACAGGTGGAGGCCTGTTACCAGAAAGCTGGAAACCTTGGACCCAGGGACGAAAACTCCGAGGTAGCAGTATCGATGAATTATGTGGTATGGATGGGATAACGAAGCTGAAGGCCCTGCCCAACCCTGCCTCAGCGAAACACATTACCGAATGACTTACCCCAAACGCCCTCTTGGAGATCTAGCAATCCCATGCAAGCCAGCAAACAACCAGTCCGGCCGCTAATGCCATAGTGACAACCGTATTCCGTATGACGACAGAAATACCCAATGAAGGGGGAAGAAAGAAACGCCACATCGTTGAACTCCCAGCTTGCAAAAGAGATCACTCGGTAAGCAAAGTATCGAAACCATATCTCGAATCAGGCTGCGAAAGAACTCTCTGAACCTCCCTGTCAGAAAATACATGGTGGAAGATCTGGTAATCGGTGGGCGCGCTGGACGACAAGGATGACGAGCTACCGCTCGACGAGGATTTGGACTTGGATTTGGACTTGCTCGAGGAGCTGCCACTCTTGGACTTCTTGGCGAGGTCGTCTAGAATCAGCTGCGTGGTGCTCTGGCTGGCGTCTTCGAACACAAATGCAACCTGGCGAATGCGGCCCCGCAAGTCTGGATCGTAGAGGAGCACCTCTCGCCATAGCTCAGCGAGCTCTTGCGGCGGGTTGCGATAGCCATTTCCTAGGCCGAAATCGCCGATCACCACGTTGGCGTACCCGCTATATGCGCAGATTCGGAGGGCACTCCGCAGCTTGTCCTTGACCATCTCCCGCTCGCTGGCAAACGAGTATTTGGTGCCGTTCTGCGTCAGCTTTGGCCACCGGGCAGGTGGTACGGAGATAACAGGGAGGGTTCGCCATTGATCAGGTGGCAGCTTTTCGTATCGGTCGTGGGGGCCGCGGAACACAACTGGTGCAGGAGTCAATAAACAGCTCATGCGACTCCCGGCGTTAGGGTAATGTACCGACGTCGGACGACAAAATGCCGCCATACATGGGAATGGGGTAATGGCAGTCGACCCGAGACCCCGGCACTGGGGTGGACAGGGTCGCAGACAATGTGCTCCGACGGCACAGACGTTCCTCGTAGCCTGCAGCACCGGTCTCCCAGTCGCCTCCCGGCCGCTGGTCATTGGCCGGGCAGATGAACGGGATACATATCTGGGCTTCGCTCGCCCAGTTTAGCGCCCCGTCGGCCGGGTCGCCGATATTGACATCTAGAAGGAGCCGGTGTTAGACGAGCCCGGGCTGAGAACAAGGCCGCTTGCCACTCACAGAACCGAGGGGGCGAGAGATCAAGAGCCCTGTCGAGGAAAATCAGCTGGCTCATCGGGTGGTGGTAGATGAATGAGTCCAGCTTGAACTGGGCGTATTTGTTCCTCACGGTGGGTATGAGCTGCTTCTTGGTCTCCGCGGCGACATCAGCGGGCTTTGGCTTTGACTTGGAGCTTCCAGAAGGCATTTTGTGAAGCAATGGGCAGAGAGCAAATGGCTAGAGTCGAGGGTTCGGCCGCTTTCTCGGTGCTGGCAGGAGGTGGGTGAAAGTGATGCCGACTTAGAGGCCATGGCGGCCGGCTTTATATACACCCACCTATGCAGACCACAGACAGCCATCGAGATCCATGAGGCTGAGGAAAAAGCAACTGATTGAACAACAAGTGAAAGCAGCCTGACCTTGAGTTCTCAACCACAGTCCCGTGTAACTAACCGTGTCTCAACCCGGATATTGAGATGGCCCAGATCAGAACAACAACAAGATTCGGTCCCTTGTCGGGCGGTCTAGTATCCGGGATGCCCATAACCCGGCAGTCGCTGCCATCGTCTTAGTCCACGACCCAACTACATGGTTGCCGGGACTTTCTGCAGCGGTGTCTGGGCAGGCACCGGCGCGGGCGGCCGAAACATTATATTAGAGCGAGCCTGCCGTGCATCGTGTTTATACACAATCGTGCCCGAAATCTGGTGTTCCCACAACATGGTAACAGTGAGCTGAGATGCGCGATCCCGACACTGGCCCTGTGCTTGCACTGGGTGTGATTGCGACCACCCTATTTGTTAGTTCACGGGAGGGGACGGTGAGGGCGGACGCTCATGAAGAGCCATCGACCGAGCAGCCAGCGTCCGAAGCGATCTTCTGCTTGGGTGGGAATAGGGTAGAGAGACCCTGGGCGGCTGGACGTGAGAGCCGTAGAAACAACCTCGAGCGCGCAAAAAACAGTTGTGGTAGCGTGAAGCCGGCGAGCGGGACCGGTGAATGGCGGGCTATCAGCCAGGTGTCTTTGCGGTTCCCAACGCCAATGCGGGGACTGGGGGACCGTAGGAGAGGGGGTGGCCCGCTGTCTGTCTTCCTGCAGAAACCGCGAGCAAAAGAAAATATGGAACGAAACTGAAAACGCCGTTGTGGAAGAAGATACGAGCGCCTCCTGGCCAGGGTTGCTTCCTTCCATCCTTCTTCGCCATGTTTTTCCTTAACTTTGGGTGGTGGCTTGATCGGCAAGTGCAACCACCTGCACCGTCTTCCAGCTTGTTAGGTCCCGGGGATAGCGCCTGTGCCAGTTGAGAAGGTGCAACGCTCCCCCGGATCAACTGAAGTTCCATGGCAAGACCCAGCAGCCAGGTTTCGGCCGTGCACTACGCACCGTGCTGGCCACGCCAAAATCGCGATGCCAAGAACCCAGCGGACCCTTGAAATCTGAGCTTCATCGGACGCGACGCGCCGGATTCGAAGCTATCCGCACCAACCAAAGTCTTTCTCTTTCACATTCGCTTTCAGACCGATTATTTGCGCACCCCTGGGCGTTGTTCCCTTTGCAACTGTTCTGGAGGTCTTTGGGTTACCGGTCGAGGCATCTGGAGAGCAACCCAACACTCCACTGAAATGGTCCTGCTCTGACGTGCAAAATTTGCTGAAAACAAAATCCCGGTCCTGAGCGATGCAACGCGCCGCCCTGGGACTTGGTGTCCGCCAATTCAGGCAGTCTTTCGCCGTTTCTCGTGTCTCGCAGACCAGTTCAAATCTCGCCCCTCGCTCTCTTGCTGGGCGACGCTGCCTCTCGCAACTCTTGAAGCGGTCGGTCGCACAGTACCTGCAATGGAAACCGGCCGAGAAGGTAGACGGCGTTGTCATTGATGGCTATGTCCGATCGGTGCGGTCGATGAAGGCTCACCGGTTTGTGTCTCTGGGTGACGGCTCCTCGCTGGCCCCTCTGCAGGCCCTCGTCCCCGCTGATCAAGCCGAAGGGTGCGAGCAGTTTCCCTGGCATGCGTGTCTTGGCTGGCCAATTCGCTGACTCGGCCTTTGCAGTGTCGCCATCGGCGCAGCTGTCCGCTTCACCGGCTCCTGGGTAGCATCACCCGGAGGCTCGCAGAGCCATGAGCTACACGCCACCAAAGTCGAGGTCCTTGGGCCTTCAGACCCCAAGGTGAGCCACCTCTTGCTCTCTTTTGCTTGCCGCCAACAAGGGCCCTAGAACGACCCTCCTGACCGCTGCTCCCCAGACCTTCCCCATACAGAAGAAGTATCAGACGCCTGAGTATCTCCGCACAATGCCGCACTTGCGGCCGAGAACTCCCATCAACGCAACGTTGTTGAGATTGCGATCAGACGTCATCTCTTCCCTTACCCGATTCTTTGCAAACCGTGCGTTCACCCAAACGCACCCGCCGATTATCACATCATCAGACTGCGAGGGAGCCGGTGAGGTCTTCACTTTGACCCCAGCTAGTCAGCCTGATGTTGCGGTCGGTGGGGGAGGGGGTGCACAAGACCAATTCTTTCGCTCAAAGAAGTATCTGTCCGTGTCGACCCAACTTCATCTTGAGGCCCTAGCCCAGTCCGTTGGCAACGTCTGGGCGCTATCGCCGGTGTTTCGTGCTGAACAGAGTGACACCGCAAGACACCTGAGCGAATTCTACATGCTCGAGGCAGAGATGAGTTTCGTGGACGATCTTACTAGTGTCATGGACTTGGCCGAGGACATGCTCCGGTTTCTGAGTACTAGTCTTTATGATACAGGGACAGTCCAGGAGCTTCTGTCGCGCTCCGCCAATCTTGGCTCTGATCTTGCGCCCCCAGATGTCGTGAGAGGACGTTGGGAGGGGCTAATGCAGTCCTCCTGGCCTCGAATCACATATTCCGACGCCGTTGATCTGCTGCAACAACATTCCAGCTTATTCTCCTTGAAACCAACGTGGGGGGCAGGGCTGCAGTCGGAACACGAAAGGTTCCTCGCCGAACATGTCGGAGGAGGACGAACCCCCGTTTTCGTCACCAACTACCCCCGAGATATCAAGGCATTCTACATGCGCGAGGCTCAGCCAGCCACTCCCAACAGTGTCACCACTGTAGAATGCTTCGATCTGCTGGTACCGGAACTTTGCGAAATAGCTGGCGGATCTATGCGTGAGCATCGATTGACGCCGCTCGTTGATGCCATGAAACGTCAAGGGATGACAGAGGACGGGCCCACTCGCGATGGCGGCCCTGGATCAGATGGAAATCTGGACTGGTACGTCGATCTCCGCCGATGGGGCTGCCCTCCTCATGGCGGCTTCGGCCTGGGCTTCGATCGACTGCTTAGTTACTTGTCTGGCGTTCAAACTGTCCGAGACATAGTTGCCTTCCCACGTTGGCATGGCCGATGCGACTGCTGAAGAAAAAACCTAGCGGCCAAAGCGGAAAGAGATTACAAACACGCCTACCTGTGCAACCTGCCATGTGGTGCCTCTTACCTCGTTACGGCTTTCCTACCTCGGCCGCGATGGGGCAGCGTGCTCACGGGTCCGTATACCTGACCATGATCCAGCAGGTCGATGCTGCTCCCTCTCAGGAACAAACAACCCTCGACGAGAATCTCAATCGGCGTCTTCGGCGAGTACAACACCACTCGCCAGAGCGAGGGTGCTTTCTGACAGGTTTGACACGGCTTCAGAACCCCAATTTACTTGGGTGCTACACCAGCCACCTTACGGCCTTTACCTACCAGGAGCGTATCTACGACTGTGATGTTCACATATCGTCGCCGGCTGCCTGCAGGAGACTCTCGGCGGCTTCCCTGAGAAACTGTCGATTCTCTACGAGAGTACAGATACCCAATCCCAACTCAATTCTGCTCATAGCTCCGACCATCGAACGCACAAGGGCCGCCAACGTCAAGACTGCCAATCACTCACCATGTTTCGATTGACAGGTTACCTTAATCAGCCATGTGGACCGAATCAGTGTCTGACAAAATGACAAACCACAATCTCCCCAGTTTGTTCCTCTTCATCACGCGCGTACGGGAGTCTCTCTGCGCAATCTGTAAATAGAGGAGGAAGCATGCGCCCGCCCTGCATACACACTCTCCCGTCAACCAACGAGGCTACTCATTTCTCATGTTAAGCCCCATCATATCCACAGTTCATCGGTTATCTGCATGTGTTTATATCCCATCGCGCATCCATCATTGGCTGGGATGGGTTGGCAACCAGCCATTGCTGTGTCTGTGTGCAATTCTGATAGAAGAATGTGTTCGGGCATCTGTATAACATCAGCTCTTGTTACTCAGTTAACCCTTGGTAGATCTGCTCGTCAACTTACTTGGCCGCGATCGGTACGACACGTTGACCGACGGCCTGGACTTCTTGACCGAAGGGTCCGATTTCTGAGAAGCTCCCAGTTCCAAATTTCCGCCGCAATACGGCGTGTCAAACCCAAAGGAAGGGATGCCGCATCGTGTCTGCTAGTACCTACAGAGTGCAGCCCTGTCCTCATGGGACCTTGGCTTGGAAAGAGAAGGGCGGAGGGGGTTTTCCCCTCTCGGCTGCACCTGGTTCGAAGAAGCAGATCCGGAGCATCGTTGATGAGGCTCTTAGTGGGGCCCAAAACGCGCTCAGGTCATCTGCACACGAAGAAAGACGTGCAACTTGGTGGTATATTGGCTACACGTCAGTGAAGCTTCCACTTCAACGCCCTATCTCAAAATACCACACCGTTCGCTCTATCGCCGACCTTGTTGTAGCTTTTGCAACCTTACATCCGTCACCGCATCTCACGTTTATGTCGTTGCGGACCGCAAGTTTTTCCGGGCTCGTCTCGGAGCAGCACTGGGCATCTCAATTCTAACCGGGCTTGGTGTGAATAGCCAAATTTGCGGGAAGTCCTGGAACTGGCGCCGGCACGGGAAAAGGCAGCGAAGCCAGTCTCATATTGTTCACTCAATATCTTGTATGCCGGCGGCAACCTTATCCAGACTGAGGGGACTGTGTGGCGCTCCTCTGCGGCCTTGGTTCTGCCAATATCAATTTACCAGGTGTGGGCGTTGGGCCTGTGGAGGATGCCAAGAGGTGATAATACCTCCGCCGACCTGCTGTTACTCCCTCGAGTGGGGGCCGAAGAACGAGGTAGGCACGCAAGATGCGGTCTCTCCTCCCTTGCCAATTCTACGTTATAGGCTGTTTGGCGACGGACGGAGGCGTTGGTAGTGGACTTCAACTGACACATTTCTTCCGGATACCCATCTGGTGGTCTAATCCGTATCTCACAGGCCTATGCCGAAGTCTAGTGGGTTGGAGAGGCCCCGGCTATTTTCTCGGCGCAGGGACATCGTCGAATAAATCGCTGGGACAACAAGCGGATTTCTACACAACGTCAGGTGCCACTTATTTACTCAAAGCCAGCTCCTCAGCCGCCTCTGCTGCCGTGTCCGGTGTCCACTGTCGATCAGCTCACGCATACAGTTTGTGCCGCGGTAGCTCCGAGGATCTCATGGAGAAGAGGCTGTTCGGTGCCAATTCCTGCGCCAGCAAACACACAGGGAGCCAAGTCGGGCCAAGTCGCAGCTGGCAGAATGTGAACTCCATGCGCTGGGCTGCAGCATAGTGCGCTGTTTTCCCATCTTCCCTCGCTGAAGATAGTCCATTCGGCGAGGGGCGAATTAGAATCTGGTCGACCGCACTTTGGCCTGACAGCGTCACCGTCATGGTTGTCATCACGCAAAAACACCACGCCAAGGCCCATTTCTTCCGCTGTCGGTGGTCGGTGGTGGCAGTAGGGTCTCTTCTCGCATTACCAAGCCGAACCGCCAAGAAGGGCAAGGATGGGAATGGTGAGACGATCTAGATCGACGTCTGACTGTTCTATGCGAGCTTCTAGTCACCAGTCTACGAAAAGCATTAAAGATCCACCCAAGGTTGCCCAGCCACGTTGCCGTCCTCTACCGTCGTGTTCCGCAAGCTTCTCGATAACTCCCCCTTCCGTCCCGAAGACGAGGAAACAGGGCAAGCGTTCCGTAGAGCTCATTCGTGGCTCTTGGAACACGAGCGCAACGGTAATTTGTCGAACATTGGGTGAGAAAATTGGCAGGCTCGGGCCAAGCACCTCATGAATGTCGCGCGAATGATTTGACCACGCCTCGACTTCGCTTTCATCCTTCCGCTTCAGCCTACGCGACCGATACCCACCACGGCGTGTTCCCTCCCAGTTGATATTGGTTGTCCGCTGTCTCTCCACCATTCCGATACACGTTCTGTCTTGTTATCTCGCACCCCCCTGGTTAGGGGGTGAACTTGGACCTTGGGCTTCGCGCCATCGCTTGCACAAACAGGGAAAGTCGGGACGATGGTAGGAGCGTCGCACAAAGTTTAGCGATTAGGTTGGTCCGATTTTGCCGAACCCTGCCTCTAGCCCCTGTCCTGGCGTGGCATACCCCCGCACAGTGCCGGCTAACCTGCGAACGGGGGGCAAACAGGGGGTGAGGGAAGCTTGACTCAAATTCGACTTTGGGGGGAGGGGGTCCAACGATGGCAAGCTGTGACGCGTCAGCCATATCCTCTGCCACATCTATTTTGCCCAGAAGCGTCCAAGGAGAAGCAGGCTGGGCCTGGCTGCACAGGCGGGAACTTCGCTATTTGCACGATGCAAGATAATCTTGTCCGCAAAGGGAACTGCCGACAATCGGGCTGTTGCCACACTGTCTTGATGGACAGGAAAGTGGGGTGCAATGGGGCCGCGGTGGGCAGTTCGATCCTCTGCCAGTGCCAGTGGCTTTGCACAACACTTCAACGGTAGCTAACCCATCTACGAACCGTACCTGGTGGCGAGTACGGCAGCGCTCCTCAGGACTTCCTTCTCGCTGCCTCCTCGCTCGCTGCCCATTTCGTTTGCCTCGCAGGCGCAGCAGGGGCGCCAGTTCGATCATACGGAACTGTCGGGACGCAAAAGAAAACTAATGGAGTGCCAAGAGTGCCACGAGGAGCCAACCCCACTGCCAAGAGCGCGTGCGGGCCCCTAGAAGCGTCTTGGTGCCCGGTTGGCTGAGCGTTCCATCATGCCTCGGCGAATCACCCCAGCCAACCGTTCTTCGTTTGATTGCGCACTACGGATCCGTGAACGCTTGTGAAATAAGCTTAAGCGGACCTGGGGCCCGTGAGCATCCCTCGGGATTTGGGGGCGGACGGGAGGGAGGAACAGTCCGAGAAAGCTGCCCGCAGCAGCGGTTTCTTACCATTCCTGCCCTGACCCGATGGGAGGTAGCCAGCGCCCGTTTATGAAACACATGAGGCCAGCGCAGGATGCCAGGATGACAATGGCATCGATGAGGCCGTTGGCTGGCAGGGTCGTGCGCCTATCCTTTCGCCCAGGAACTCTGCTGGTTGAAGGCAGCCTCAGAAGCCCCTCACTTCTCCCAGCACCCACACCCGCCGGTACCATTGCATCCGCCAAGCACCAATTCGAGCATATTGAAGCTAGAAGGCCCACTATGGGTGTCTTCCTCTACCTTAGCTCAAGAGCCAGAGGGCGGCAATGGAGTGGTGCTCTCAGGTTCAACCCTTCAGATGCCTATGAAGCAACGGATCACGCGGTGCGCATTGGACGCTTTTTGTCATCAATCAATGTGAGGGGGAAAACAATGCTCTTGGCATAGTGTAGATGGTGGCGGATCACATTCACCCCTTTCTGCATTCACACGTTGCTGCGCAATCCTGCTGATTCCATCGCGTTGGCTGGGTTCTCGAAGCCTTGGGTCAGGCTCGCCCAGATTAGATGGGACTCACTGGAGTGGACGAATGTGGAGGGCCGCAGTGCGTATCGTTCGGGATGGAGCTCCAAGACAACCACAGTTATCAACGACTGGGCGTTCGATGGTATGGAAGCGGGGCCAAGAACTTGGCTTGCTGGCCGGCTGAAATGTGGTGTCAAAGCCAGATCACGAGGGCCATTCTGGCTGGTGATTAATATTACCCACAACTGATCACGGGCGCCACATGAGGGTGGAAGTCGAAGAGACAACGAAAACTGCAGGGCGGGTATTGTTGACTGATCTGAAATGGGACTTACTAATTTCGATATGCCGTGAGAACGGATCTGGCCGTAGTAGGGGTCTCTTCGGCCTCGCGTTCTGGAGTGCGAGCTCTCGAATCAGAACTCTAACCCCCCTCCCGTCACTGACGGGCCGTGCTGTGGTAAGGTAAGACATAGGGCAAGGCGACGGCGCAAGCCACATTCTGGTGGAGTGAGGTGGTTGCCATGATGCTACGCTAATCGCTGGTTCGCAGGCATCATAGTCTGGGCAGCTCCGGGTTACCTTGCCGATTTGCTTTCCTGATTTGGTGGTGTGGCTTCACACTCCTTCCCGCCCGAAGCTCCGTGTGGTGGTGCAGGATTGCAATACGTACCATTGCAACACGACAGCGTACAGCATCGCTGTAATGCTTATCATGGACGCTGATGAAGAACCTTGCAGGGCCACGCCAAAATAACCTTGCCGCAAAAATACATTACGCAAGGGCAGGGGGGCCGGTGTCGTTCCGCGCGCGGAATGATATCCTAGAAAACGCCTCTTTTTTTTAAATCATTTTTCACACCCTTGGCAGCCTGTCCGACCTGGCCAGTTGGCTTTCTCAGCAGGGCCATGCGCGAGGGACGGTGTGATTCCCTTCACATCTTCACACCGCCCTCGGGGCAATCGGAAGAGTGCACCGTTCTGGAGTAGCCTTTCGGCGATAGCGCTGATGGGAAACCTTCCGCCCGTCCCACCCGTCCTTCTTCAACGGTTCTCGTACGACCAACAAACTTTGACTTGGTCAAAAGACGGGAGGCTAATGACCCGGGCAGATTGCTGGAGATTGAGATACACCAACTTTGAGCGAACGTGCCACTGTCTCTCAATCCTCGGTCGGTGAACTCGTTGGACAACATCCCTTAAAACCAAAGAACGACACCTTGCGTCGCTAAGCGGGAAATACAGTAGCGTAAGGTTTTTTTTCTTCTTCCAAACCAGACCCACACCCCCATTTTTCAAGAGAAGCCGGAACGCGAGGAGACATGGGATGACTTCGCGAGCAAGAGGACGCCAGCTCCACAATCAGCGGGTTGGCGCAAGCCAAGCTGATACGCCATAGGCTCGGCGCCCTACGAGGCATGGAACCTTCCCCTTCCTGACCGAGGGAAAAGGGGGGTATGGGTGTGGGATGTGCGGCGCAACATTATTTTTGGCGGCTGTGCTCGCTCCAGGTTAACCTTAAACAAACGGCATCCATTGCCCTTGGCCCCCTGGCCCCTGGTCACCTCGTTGCTTGCCCCGTCTAGCCCGAGGCTTACTGAGTGGCTGCATCCACTGAGCGCGAGCAAGCACGAAGTACTTCGTACTTCCTCCACTTCTCTGAGTGCCCACAGAGGTCACACAAGAGCGAGCTGTTGGGACTTTTGCGACATTTGCCGCCCCAATCCCATTTGTCCCTGACACACGCCCCTCGCATCTGGGCGCTCTACACACTTGGTAATATCTCGCACTGCGCCCAGCAGGCAAAACGACCGGCTACGGGGCTTGCATGTGTCACTAGCTGATCCATCTCACATCCATCGCGTCGCGCAACGGGTGGTTGCAATCAGCCGATGGATGCAGACCAGGCTGGACAGCATACCGGTAGGACAAGCTCCCTTTTGCCAGCGTCGTACAAGATTCCACTAACACCTGAATGGGGCCACAACCCACCAGTTGGAACTTAAAAGTCATTTAATCTCTCTGCCCGTGTTGTTTGTGGGAGTAAGCGAATAACTGCTATTGGGTCCCGCCAGAGCGGGACCTCCCCTGACCAGGGTTTTCCCTCACTCGTTATTTTCATTCCCGACGTTTGTCAGCAGTCCCTTCCTTTCTGGCCAATGCGGGAGCAATCCAGTGTTGCTGTCTCTGGCCAGCCTTTCCCTTTCACCTTTTCATGATTTACTTGGCTCGTGAGTAAGGATGGCCGCAGGACCCATGCCATAACGAGTCAGCTTCCCCCCACACTCCGTCGCATCAGTTGCCTGTCAAAATCAGTTGATTAGCCCGCAACGGTCAGCGGACTGTACCCCCAACCGTGAACTCGACTTGTCGTTTTTCTTGCGACCCAACGCTCGGAAACAACCAAGTCGGCCAGACTAATTATACACAGTGTGGCCGCGTGCTTGGCTCCTCCCTACTCTTACTTTGGTATTATGGGTAAGTAAAACAGTCCAGGCCAGGTAGAGACAGGGGATTTGCCAGGGCCGCACAGGACAGAGGAGCGCCCGTGAGGCCGGAAAACCTCTTGTGGGGCAAGCCCGAGATACCTGACAGGGGGTATTTTACTTTTGCACGTAACCACAGTAAGTACGAATATGAAAGCACATTCCACGTCGGGCGTGGGAGGCGCCTGCAGCTCACTGCAGTCTGTCTGCAGCGTGATGGGAGAAGAAATCAAGCAAGACCACTCTTCCCGCGCACCACATCAAGACAGGGGGAGACGGCAGGGAACAAGGCTCGGGGAATCGCAACGCTTAAAATCATGCTTAACTAGCATCGCCTTGGCAGGATTGGCAAATCTCACCTCAGCGTCCTGATGAGGTTGCGATCCGGATCCGCAGGGCATGAGGATCAGGGCACGGTTACGAATGTGTCGCTCTGCCGTATTTCGTACACTGGTCACTGATCCTCCGACAGCGCGTGGGAAATACGAGTAGGCAGAGGGCTCAACGCCTACCAGAGACACCAGTTAGCCCGAGACTGGCACTAGTTCCGAGGGGCGAATTACGCTTTCGGATCCCGCCTCAAATAACCGTAAAATCGGCATCGGATGGTTTAGGTTTTAGGTTAAGGTTCGGTCTTACGGGCGGCTCGTCGCTCGTCTCTTCGCTCGTCTCATCACATCGTCAGCTCCACTCATCCACTGGCTCTAGTGGCGTTGTCACTTTCTCACCGACAGAAAGCTCAGCCGCCCAGGCCCCGGTACACAGACATCGTAGAGAGCCACCCACAGCTATCGGAGTACTCTCCATACATCCGGATGGAGAAAAAGCTTACCAAAAGAATGAAAATTCTGACGTGGCACTGGGCTTTTCCACGCGCCATGGACACCGTAAAGCGACTCCGCCATTGGCGGTAGCCGAAACAAGACAGACGTCACGACGTCACAGATCGACGGCTGTCACTGTCATCAACGATCAGCAACAAGGGGGCAGCCGGCCGCTGTTGCGCCCCGCCATTGGTGCACAAAGTGTACTGACATACTGTGTTGCACGTTGGTTGCGGACCGGCGGCGTGAGCAACCAGCAGTGCGTCTTGCAGCAATGGACACGGCAAGACGGGCATCTCTCTGGGAAGGGATACCGATGAGGATGGCGCAGCCGTCCGGGACGAGTCTCTCCTCTGGAGAACTGGCTTTTGATCTCCGCCGCATCATCGGCGCAGAGATATTCATCCGCTTGGGGCTACCGCCGCTGTTGACCGTCGAGTCCACACCATCTCAAGCTCCAACGCGGGACAGGTCACCTCTCGGCGCGCACCCGTGGCTGACTACTTGTAGCCAGACGGGTGTGACACACACAACAACCCCCAATATAGGCGGGCAACGGTCGCACTCGACGAGTTACCTACCTGTACCGTGCAAAGTAGGTAGCACCGTAACGGCTGGGGACCTGCAACTGGCGAGGGCGGTTCTCCGCCTTCCACTCATCTCTCTTACACCGTGATCCCGGTCAGTCTTTCGACAACCCCCGGAAACAACTGCCGGATGGGGGCCAAAGGTGGGAGGACTGCCGCCGTATCCGTAGCCCCTACGAGCTGTGCACTTACACGGGCACCCCTAAACTTCCCCCAAACGGCAACAGACCCGCGCGGGAGCCCCCCCGCCTGCTGTTACCTGCCAGTAAGGTACAGTATCTCGTAGGCAGAAGAAATCACTTGGACACAACACACCATCAGGCTCCCACTAAGCTCTGCAACCCTCCACAGGAAGAAACTCGAATCGACTATTACCGAGGGGATTGGACGAAAGATCCATCGGCCGGCGTGCACTACCAAAACCATCGGGGAGCCATACATAGCCACCGCCATGTGATCCCGCATGTCTCGCTGCGCTGCTACTACATGCCTCGATGGAGACGCTGTCGTCGTGTAGTACACAGCAGTAATCCATCTGAACGGGTGTGAAGCGAGAGCGCCAACGTAGGTAATATTTCCTGCACACCGGGAGGAGGTCCCGTACCCTTATTACGAAAGGCTCGCGTGTCTTGTGGCTCGAGGTCGCATCTTCACGCAGCACAACCGCTGGGGCTTGGGTGAAGCTGCGCTGAGGGGGCGCGTCGGTGGTTTGTTTTCCCCGCCGGATACTGGGCCGGCATTTCTTATCCGTCCCTGTCGGTTACTTCATCTTGTCTCCAGGTTTGGCGGCGGCCACGCGGAAGGCTTGCTGCATGCTTTTTGCAAGGTAGTCACAAGCCCCCTACTAGCTTGTCTTTTCCCTTGTGGCGAGCCTGTTGGCAGCTGGGTGATCCAAGAAGAGGAGCACCAAGGACGGTAAGAGAGCCTCTTTGAGTAATATTCTGTGGAGCCGCCATGTTTCGTGATTGCAATCGCATTGATGACTCCATCCCAAGCCTTGCCAAGCTGGTTCGACCCCCAGAGCCCAAGAAAGCCAAGGTCGGGCACGACAACAGGTGGTTGGACTGAGAAGTTCTTGGATCGAGGGTACGTGACAGGGTCTCGCGGATTAAGCTTGGAATTTTATTTTATATTCCCATGTCAATCCCGGACACCGTCCCAATAGGGGAGGGGAGGCCTGAATCGGCTAAGACATGCTGGGCCATCCATCAAAACGCCGCCAGCCCGTTCGCTGGAGAGGTCGGATGTTCCGTAATCTAGGCCTCCATCCAAGCGTACCGAGGTGCGTCCCAAGCCTTGGAAGCGCCGCAACTGCCCGCTGGATGTACGTAAACGATTCAGTTGCCAATGCTCCAGAGCGATGGCAAAGGACCACCAAGCCGGGACGAGGGAGAGTACCCAGTTGCCGGGTCAGGCAGGCGGCAGCAAATGCCTCACGTGCGATGCCGAAAGAGATGATGAGCTGTCGTCAGAACTAGCGAGGCGGGGGGCCAGCATATCTCTTAAGCGGAACAAACGAAAAGGCGTACGAATTCCGAAGATTGCGCGAACAGTGCAGTGACAAGAGAAGCCAAGAGATGAAGGCTGCGAGAGAGGCTTGCCACAACAACCAGACTTGACGCCAATCTCTACCCCACAAAGTCCCCAAGAGGACACATTGCCCGTCAGGCCCACCACCACTACCCCCCCACCGTACAGCAGGCAGCTAAACTCAAAGCTAGAGGCGATGGTAAGGCGAAGGAAGCGCCAAGGTGCATGCTAACCATTTTTCTGGATGAGGTGCTGAGCTGTTGGTTCCTGGGAAGGGGGGATCTCGGGTTTGATAAGCTGACCACGCAAACGCAGACACACGGAATCCACCACCCCCTGGGGGTAAAGTGTGGAGACCAAACCATAACTATAATTTGGACGGAAGGCAGCTGACACTGCCAAGCAGTCATAAGAGGCAAAAATCCAAAGATTTGGCGGGCGCTAGTGACGATGAGAGGGCAACAGGAAGGCGCGAATAGGTTCGACTGGAAGTTTGCTGCGGTGCGGCGCGGCAACCTTTTTGACTTCCGGAGGCGTTGGGGACTTGGCATGGAGTTAGCTCATCTATCCGTACCCTTCTGTTCGTTACAGTTTGGGTGTAATGTATCTGCCCAGGTGAATGGGGGACAACCTAATGCTCCCACATTCCGAGACATCCATGCGCCATTGGCCCTGCATCGTCATCGACCTGCAGGCGATCCACCACCAGCCGCCGCCAACCCACAGTTCGCCTGGCGACCTTATTTCCACTTTAAATCAGCCCGATAAACTTTAAACACCCCAAGAAATAATATGCGGGCCTACCACCGCTGTGTCTGAGTTTCTTGCATTTGCTTTGCCTCTCAGTCTGCTGGCGCCAACCGTTCAAAAGGGCTCGTGGCGAACCGCACGCGCTGCTCCCTTCCTCTCTCCGCCTATTCCCGAGTTAGGCTATTACGATCCGCCTCCCCCCTCGTCGTTTACGCTGCCTTCACTGCAAAGGGCCGAGACGACAACAAAGAAAGAGCTAGCACGCCTCGAAACGATCCAATCGATACCTACCCGGTCAACGAAACAAAGTTGTGACACAGCCTCGATCAACTCTCCAGACGAATCGATCGATATTGTCGGCATCTATCATCGTCCCTTGATTTCAGAAACAGATAAAGGGTAGCTTCTGGTAAGACCACATTTTCCCCTGTTCGCCAGTTCGTTTTGTCATCACCGAATATCCCGTCGAAATTCTTTCCCCGAAGCAATCGCGCTTGCCAGCAGCGCTCCTCGTCATCCCGAGGTTTTTGCGCTCTGGAGCAAAACATTGGGCAACATCTGGCTTGGATTCCAGAAGATCTCCTTCGCGGCCGGCCCACTTCATGTTGCCCGCTCCCTCGCCCATAACCCAATTCTTCATTCCTCTTCATGCATCGTCTCAGGTCGGGAGAGGGGTGTAAGACCGCCTATCCAATCCGCTCTGTTTTCATATCTGTCTCGCAAGTGCAAATTGGCCCAATCTCGTCCTGTCGTGGGGGAACTAGTTTGCTATTCTCTAGGCTCTCGCCGGAGGATCGGCTTAGTCTTGTCATCATCCTGTCGAGATCCAGACATATTACGGCACCTGGTTAAAGTACGTGGGTCGGACTGGGTGTGTCTGTGTCAGGACGACGTGGTTGTGCTCCGCGTATCCCGTACGCACAGTGTGCGGATTGCCGAGCGCGGGACCCGTTCTCGACTGCGGGCTTCCCTGTGCCAGGGGCACCAGACATGGGCAGTCTCATGCAACAAAACCTGGCCCAAGGCGCACTCGCTCAAACCTTTTTCGATTAAGCTTCTGTCACATCAGTCGCATCTTGCGCAGGTCAAAATCCGCTGGCCCCGCAATAGGCTAACATTGCCCTTCGCCAAGACCAACCGATTCCCAGCGTCCCCACGTCGCGACGTCTCAGAGCGTTAAGTCTGTTTACTAACGGGCCCACCCTCGACTGCAGTTGCCTATTTCCCTGGCGCCATCCCAACATCAAGGTTATTCCCAGCCCGGGCAACCACGGTTTCGTTCGGTGGAGTCGTCGCATCACCAAGCACTCCACGACCCTACCGTCTAAGCCCCTTCGTCGTCCAAAACAGGGCACTGTTGCCAGTACTGAACCCAAGATTAAGCGTTCTGAGTCCCTCGCTAGCCTGGATGGTGGAGTTTTTGCCAAGGCCGAGACGGAGGGTTAAACAGAGATTGACTAGATAAGAGAGCTCTCGGTCTACCTTTCGCTGAGCTGTTGCATTCCGGTCGATTTCCATATTCCACTCGAAGCCTTTTAGGGAACAATGGAGACATACTACGGTCAAGTGCGGACGCCCGCCGATGCTATCAAGCTATTCGAAGCCTGCCGGATAGGCATGCTCCCGCGCGTGCAGCGCAGACTATCAGAGAAGGAACGCCAGGCCATCCGGTCCGGCTCCGTCTTCGTCTGGGACGAGAGGGAAGCAGGCATGCGCAGATGGACCGACGGCAAATCATGGAGTGCCAGTCGTGTGTCGGGAAGCTTCTTGACATATAGGGAAATGGAGGGCAAGCGTGGGAGCGGTTTCGGCGGGGGCAGGAGAGGGGGCGCGGGAAAAACCCCCGACTCTGGCCGCGGTAGCGACGAGGACCAGGAAGAGGCAGAGCCAGACGGATACCGATATAAAGCAGATGGGCTCATGAAGCAGTCCTTCAGCATCACAACCTCGAGCGGACAGCACCTTCACTTGATATCGTATTACACGCGGAGCCAGGAATTACAGCAGCCGGTCAATGACCCCCAACTCCGACACATCACACCCCCCAAGGGAATGTACCCCGAATCAAGCCTGAATGAGGGCACGCCTGCTCTGGGGAGAGCGCCGATACCACAACAACAACAACAACAACCGCCTTATGGACAACCACCGCATCCTGGTCCGCCGCACCCCGGCTACCCAGCTCAGTACCAGCAGTACTGGCCCCCTTCGCCTGTCGCGACTCCGCCTTATAGCCACAACCAGTATAATTCGGGGCCGCATTCCGGGCCGCATTCCGGGCCGCCTTACCAACAGCAGCCGGCTCTGCCTCTGCCGCATCAGTACCAGAGCCAACACCCTCAACACCCTCAGCACTCTCCGCATCCCCAACACCCCCAGCATCCCCAGCACCCTCAACACTCTCAGCACCCTCAACATCCTCAACATCCTCAGCACCCTCAGCAACCTCATCCATATCAGCATATCCCCCCCCAGCCGGCGTATGACCGGGCTCCGTTGCCCCCTCTGCAACCGCCGGCGCAGATGCCGCCCAAGCACGGGATGCCACTACCGCACCACAACTACCAACCTGCTCATCACACGCAGCCTGCTCACCACTCGCCACATATCTCGCAACCACCACGCATGGCGCCCATCCACTCGCCGCGCTCGCAGCAACTGCAGCAACTGCAGGCCCAAGCTAGAGAGGCCGTCCAGATCGACCCGCAGCTCGGGCCCAACCAGCAAGGTCCGCTCCCATCTATGCCGCATCAACACCAACAGAATGGAGCAGCGCCTCATTCGCAGACCCCGCCGTCGCGCGCGCTCTCTGCATCACCACCCAGAAGTTCGCATTCCGAGTCCAAGGGGCCGCCGAGCAACAACAATGCGAGTACAAAGGCTAGTCTCTCAGCCTTGCTCTTGCCGGTCAGCTCAGAGCCGAGCAACGCAAGCCCTGGCGGCGGCGGTGGCAGTAGTGCAGGCGACTCACCACGGTCGGCGGCGGCACCAGCAAGTAACGCGAGAACAGTTACGGACGTGAGAGCAGTAGGCATGCTCGATAAGAAGTTCCGTTAGTAAGGGGTGCAGAGTTGAGCGCGCCGCGGTGACGTGGTGTCGCGGGATGGAGGTGTATTGGAATGTGTACGGAACGGGCCGGCATGGAAAACGGATTGCATTAGGGGCGTTGAGTTTTCAGGCATTGGGTGCATATTGGACTGTAACCGGCTCTTGTCTCTGGCAACGGGCATTCGAGGCGTTGGGAAGGGCACGCCATGGTACGGTACGGTACGAGATACGGACAGGCGAATCAGGGGTGTTGATTTGAATGAGCCTAGGGAATGGGTTCCAATGGCTTGCCATCTAATGCAGCAATGAGTTCAGCGGAAATACAATGCTGTATGACCATTTTCCCTCCAGCCCCTCGAGTGTGGTGTGGTGTCTTGGTGCGATGTGGATCCACGTCACTTGTGTCATGGAAGGGATGTTTGCGGTGGCTTTGTGAGACACTTTGGCCGACGGTGAACAAGGAGGTGAAACAGTTCAGGCTCTTGTATTGCGGCGAAGTCGGCGGTAGACGTTTGGTGCGAGGGCACAGGAACGGACGGGAATAACGGGGGTTTGGTTTCCCACAATTGGTACGAACCTCACTTGACTGGGAGCTCAATCGTAGAGAAGTAATCAGCTTTCTTCATGATGTGTCAGGGCGGCTGATTGCCCATCCCCATGGGCCACGACTCGGCGTCGTTCTCGTATATTCATAGGAGAAAGCCGGCGTAGTGGCAGAGTGGTCTAATGCGATAGACTAGAAATCTATTTACTTCGGGAGCGCCTGTTCAAATCAGGCCCACGTCGTGATGGTTGTCTTTTTTTGGCGGTTTGGGGCTTTGGGTGGATATTGAGTGCTGGGTATGGTGTTGATATGGGTTCCTGGGGTGACTGGGAGGCTGATCTTTTTGTTTTGGGGGGATGGGACTTATATGCGAAGGGGGGATGAGTGTTGATTGGATTGGTGGTTCTGGTTTTGGTGTTAAGAAAGGTTGTGTGATCTGATGGTGTTGTTTGTGAAGGTGTTTCCGGATGCTGTTTCTCGACTCTCCTTGCTATTTGGGATACTAGAACTTATGCTTGCGGATTGAGCCCTCCCGAGATACCATGCCGCTATGATAGAAACAGGATGTGGCCATTATGTATGAGCTTCCTAGGAGGACAATCCCTTCAACAGTGGTTTGTGTCGATGTCTGAAGCTCTGAGTTTTACCTTGATAGCCTTCCCTTGCGAAATACTACCTTGTTATGCCCCCGATTCTACCAACCTTAGGAATCACAGACTATTATCCTTTTAGACACATCAGCACCAGATGCCACTGTTTCTTTTGGGGAGTTCGGGATGTATCGGGGATGCGATGCATGGCATCTGGCGGTGGAGGGTACGCCAGGACCGCTACAGGGTATGCCGCGTTTATGGTTGCTGAACCCCCGAATATCGCACGCCCAGACAAAGCACACCCAACGCGGTTGAAAACTAGTTGACTCGGGTGACGGTGAGTAATTTTTACAACGGTTTCACGCCTTGAAGTCCTGGTCTCATCCCGTTGAAGACATGTTGTCTGTGGCTCGGCACAGTCAACTATCGTCATGGAGTAGCACTGGAACTCGGACGTGAAACTGATCTCTTATCGCCTTCAAATGTAATATCATGGGGGTATTTCAAGTAGAATAATTTGACTTTTGCTGGCATTGTTTGTACTGATAACTTTGGGGGAAGTGGTGGTGGCTGTCTTTCGATGGATCGCGGTTGCGCCGTCGACGGATAGATCAACACATTGGGCCAAACACCAACGTCATCAACTTGCAAGACGAAAAGTGTTTTGGGTGTGCTTCTATGGTGTGTTGGTGATGGTTTCCGGTGTTTTTGGGGTGTGTATAGCCTGTCTCCATTGAGAAATATTTTTTATAAGTGTAGATGTATAATTAAATATCTGGAAATGTATGTTCAATTGAATAGTTAACAAAATGATATGATCATTTCCACAGTTGCTTCCCCAACCATTCCCACACCCAGAGTATCATAGACTACACCCAGATAGGCCCAAGATAAGAGTTATCACTTGGGTATCTGATGGGTGATGATGCGTTGGGTTGAGATTCGGTCATTCCATGATCCTGAAATAGCGTCGAGTGCGATCTAGCGTCCGCGATGGGCCGGGAAACTGGCTGGCATGTCACCTGAGAAATGATAGAGCATGGGGGATATTATAGTCTCTTCAAAGACATTTCTGTTGCTGCTGGCTTCCTCGGCGCCTATTCCCCTTTCTACCCAAACCTCCACAGGGGCAGAACTTGAAGTTTGGAACCTGTGTGAACGGATGACGGCAAGCCATAGCTCAGGAGATGCCTTTTAAGTAATAACTCCGGGCACCTGATAGAAACCAAGGGTTGCCCATTCAGTTGGCATCGTTGCGAAACAGCGAAAAGGGGTATCAGGGGTGAATTTATCAGAGCAATCATCTCGTTCACCCGGGATCTCGTACATAAACACATAGACACGGGAAAACATCCATACGTACGGAGAGCAAATTCCTCGGCCATACGTTCATAGGGGTGCTCCGTGTCCAAAAATAAGTGCCGTCCTTCCGAGGCAACTCAACCCCTGACGTCAAGAGTGAGAGTATCTGACCTCAGTTGGTATTTAACTTCGCCAGAGAGAACTTCAAACCAGAGGGCTTCGGGGAGGTAGTGGTGTCTGAGTGAGCACCTAGTCCGAACACACCGAACACAGCGTGAGGTTCCAAGCCAATGGCTGTTACGGATTACCTGCTAAGTGCCAACACAATAAATAGCTTACGTGTAATATATACAGAAAACGATACAGATGACAAAATAACGTGTGCTGATTTACACTGCCATCGCCTATTGGGATCATGTTGTGATGCGGATGCCCGACCTCGTCGGACGAGGACGTGTCAGCCTTGGCAGCGTCGCCTCCCACAAGGCAGGCGCCCCAACCCACACCACAATCCAGTGGGCAGAGAAAATAAGTCAAGTTTGTAATTTCAGAGAGAAGAGATAATGGTGCGGCATTTCCTGGGATAGATCAGGGAGCAGTATTGATAAGGCATGTTCGGTATTTGTGGTCAGGTGAGCCGCCTCCAACAGGACCACAGGCCAATCCGCATTCTCGGATCTTCGAGTGCGTTGTCGCAAGATCTCGTGATAGTGTGTGACAGGAATGATCCCAGCGGCAACAAACCGCACACAATACAAACTCGTCTCATCGAAGAGCACCTTGTGCCTTCTAGTGTTTCTGTTGGCTGACAATTCGTCGGGTGGGAATTGGTGGAAGGCTACGAGGCGCAATCGACACGACACTGGCTCTGGTGACGCAAACTCTTGATGGCCGCAGCGCAGCATTGCGGACCACGAAGCGCGCAAAAACAAGACAAAACTAGACGGCGGAGCTAGCTCAGCAATTTACCAAAGTTAGAGGGCGATAGAAGTAAATGTGGTTGGTTGGAGGGCTGTTGTTTGACAGGACGCAAATGTGCGGATAGCTTCAAAGCCGGGCCACAAAAACCACGAAACCATCAACAGTGACTTTGGACATAATCCCGGAAAACTTTGAAACAAATGCTGCAACGTGGACCAAATCGAGACTGGAAGAAAACTGGGAGCGCGGAGATTCAGAGCCAGTTACGTTAATACATCAAAGCAGGGGTTGCGGGGATGCTATTGCGAATGCGCCTGACCGGGTGCATTTGGTCGCGATGCTTGGATGAGGTCTAAAATCGCGACAAAAATCCGCTTCGACGCCCAGTCCGGCTCCCGAGACCATGTGGGTTCCGACCGATGATTTGCGGCCGGTTCCGCGCCGAAAATTTCACAAAAAATAAAAGCACAATTGGGGTCATTCCTAAGTCCATCGGATTGGTGTGGGAGGGCCATTGGAGAAACGAGAGAGGCAGAGGGAGGCGGCGAGTCGAGCGAAGGGGGACGGCGAGGAGCTCGAGATCGGAGAGGGAGAGCTTCGGTCGCTCGTCGAGCAGGGTGCGCATGATTGACAACGCGAGGTACAAGTTCATTGCGGGTGGATAGCTTGTCGTCAAGTCAGTGGTGAACGGGCCAATCAGAAAATAGGTGCGTAAAAAAAGGTGCGCTGCGACCGATTTAAATGGTCGCCTAAAAGGGGAAAGCGCGAAAGTTGGGGCGGCAAGTGATCGAAGCGACCAGGAAACGCGGCACCCTTCCAGTCGGCGGGCTCCCGAATCCCCCTCCCGAGTCGTCCATTCATCGACTGCTCCTGTTCTGCTCTGCTTTATCGCGAAACCTACCTTGTTTAGTAGCGCGCCGTTATTAGCCACCGGGCAGAACAGTCAACGGTAAACTGTAAATCCTCCGGATGCGTCGTCGTAGACTGTCTCGTCATCGGCTAGGCCCATGTGCGATGAATCCCTCCTACCAGTGTCTGAATCTGGGTCGCGATGAAAGGATACATGTCATTGAGCCATCTCTTGGGCAGTGAGGTGGGTGGGCGAAACGGTGTAATTGAGCGGGCGAAGAGTCGGGCAGCGATCCGGAAATGCGACGAGGAATTGAGTCGCGGAAGGCAGCCACGCACGTTGGGCCGGCGAGAACAGAAATGAGAAAGCTGCCACACCTCATCACTTGCCCTCCCGTGATGCGGCACTGATGCCATGCCACCTCACCTCGTTGTGAGGTGGGCAACCCCGTCTGTTTTCCGGGGACGAGGGACGGGAGCTGCGAGGTGCGGTGAGCTTCAGGCTGCCGCTCTTCGGTTTTAGAGAGGAGCACGGGCCACGCATCCCTCTAAGTCGTGGGCCTAGCCCCGGGAAATGGCCTGCAGCGCTGTTGTGAGACCAGTGAGCTCCAGGGCTCAATCCGCGCAATCACTCAAGGGCAGGCCGACACCCCCGCTCCCATATATAAACACCGGGGCTGCCCTCCTCGAGCGCGACTGCCCACCCACATCTTGTTCCCAGTCCCTCTCGATCACGATACTCAAGACGATTCCGATTATTTCAGCTCGCTCAATATCATATTCTGACAATACCCGAGCCTTTTTCTCCCCACCCACTCACCAACAAACAAACTATCAATCAACATGCCTCCCAAGAAGATCTCGCCCAGCAGTGCTGCCGCCAGCAAGTCCAAGGCCCCTCCCAGCCATGGCTCCTACCAGGTGTGTACTCATAACACCGGACCTCTTGAGAATTCATCTGTACCTAACAATCATTAGGCTATGATTACTGATGCTATTGTCGCGGTAATTACTCCCACTCCCGTGCTTCCGGCGCATTTGGTGTCGGCGCCCGGTCGGCAACGCAGAACGAGGCTCAGCCCGTGATGCTTGCCCCCACGCCTGGCCCTCGACCCCTCACGGGTTGCCTTTTGTGTGAATCAATTTGTGCTGACTCGGCTTTCCATCATCCAGCTTAAGGACCGCAATGGATCTAGGTAATACTCTTTTTATTCATCTCATCGCTCACTGGCTGCGCCTCGCTCGCTTTTGGTCGCATTCAGTCCCTGAAACCTATTTTCCCATCTATGTCGGCGCATGCTGACACATCTCATAGCCGGCAATCACTGAAGAAGTATGTCAAGGCCAACAATGCTCTCAATGTTGGTGACAAGATGTTCGACTCGCTCTTCAACAAGGCGTTGAAGACTGGAGTTGACAAGGGCGTCTTTGAGCAGCCCAAGGGGCCCTCAGGCGGTACCAAGCTGGCCAAGAAGGCTGCTCCTGCACCTGCTCCCAAGAAGGTGGCTGCCCCTAAGAAGGAAGCCGCTCCGAAAAAGGAGGCCAAGGAGAAGAAGCCCGCGGCCGCCCCCAAGAAGGCTGCCCCCAAGAAGGAGGTGAAGGAAAAGAAGGAGCCCAAGGAGAAGAAGGCCCCTGCCGCCAAGAAGGCTGCCGCCAAGAAGGAGGTGAAGGAGAAGAAGGTTCGTGGTCACTGATCAGTCTGCTATCCGTTCGCGTCATTCTGACATCGCCTTAGGCTCCTGCTGTTGTTGAGAAGCCCACCGTCCTGACCAAGACCAAGTCGGGGCGCGTCGCAAAGACAGCCGCCAAGCCCGCACCCAAGAAGGCTGCACCAAAGAAGGCCGCCGCGAAGAAGGACAAGACACCAAAGAAGGCAGACAAGGCAGAGGCCTCGGCATGATGCACTCGTCTGGTCTGATTTTCTGATGTCTTTTTTTTCTTACCATATCGTGACGGCTTCAATCGGTACTGGCGTTCGGGGAACCATGGGATATTGGTGGGGTCATTGGCTACGCGTTCTCACGATAAGCGCGGGACAGGTTTTTTGCACTCGGGATGTTTGTTATGACACTGGAACATATTTTTTTGGTGGGTGGCTGGGGCGGATGAGAGGGCGGCGGGGAGCCAGTCGTGCCGAAAAAAGCGCGCCTCCTTTTATTTTTGCATCGCATTTTTCGCGCCTGCTTGCATACGATACCTATTGGATTCTCTCTGGTTATTCCGCTTTTTCTACAGTCTCGCCATTGTGCGACGATCTAGAAAGAGGAGAGGAGACATACAGCGAGCGGCAGACACTTGGACGGTTCTGAAACGGCGCAGGAAGGGTGGGCATCTTTTGCTGTTTTGCTTGTGCGCACAACCTGCGTCAGAAAGAAAAGGGCGGCTTGGCTTTTTCACCTCGGAATGTTTTTGGGACTAGAGGACTGTTGGGGAGCTGTAATTATACCAAGGCGGGAATGACGAAGAATCTCTCTGTTCAAATTTTCGATTCCAGCTTGCTTCGTGGTGTTGTGACTCCATTTGTGCCCAACGCGGTCGGGCGGTCGCGTCTCCGTGACTCCGTCCGTTGTTTATGTTTTACATTCTGCCAATACTTCTCTTTTATCCGTCTACGCCCTCTCCCCCATTGCGTAGCTGTATGCGGTATTATCTTCGCAAGCAGATCTACTTGTCGTTTGCTGAAAATGAGAACACATAAGAAGTCGCCCAGAAAAAGTGCTCGGCTGATGGTTCAACATTCGGCGGTACGAAACCATTGCTTGACGTATTCCATATTGCCTTGTGGCTTCTGCACTTCGATAGTTTGAACAAGGTAGGATAATGCCTACCTACCTTACCATATGAGAGGTAGCTTGTGTGCCATCAATGTTTTCTTTCAGCAGAGGTTGGTCGGCGACGGAGTCAAATGCTGCGTGTAAGTCGAAGCGGCCCCTGAGCCAGTGTGGAAGGTGCCGTCTTACTGTCAAGACAGGCCGTGGACTTTGATGCTGTAGGCTGTATCGCATGCCTCGAGAGGCCTATTCCTCTATGAAAAAGGCCTATTGTCATGTCTCTCATAATGAAGGTACATTACACAATGTAACAATAAGCCAGACCTTACTATTCTCACAAAGCTGTGCGATTCATCACGAATTTTCGCACGGAGGAGAGATCCTTTTTTAGTACCCTGCAGGTGCCTCTCTCATTTGATCCGTGCGCAAATAGGGACCGGTGGAGCAGCGACGACCAGGGGGGAGCCCACCATAGCACCAACGAACAACTGACGACGCCGCATGATTCAGCGCCAGCTTATCAACGGCCCCCGTCGCTTCGCCCTCGCAACCAGACTCATCCGTTCCTGTTCGCCTCAGCTCAGAAGACCAGTCGGAGTGCCCCCGACCGCTCGTCTCTCGGAGCCTCTGCTTTTACCCCGTCTGCGGGAACTGGAAGCCTCGGGACTGTCAGCCTAGCTCTAAGCTGCACGCCAACCCTCATCCAATTTGACCCGCGCGACCACACTCTGACAGCGACCTCCCTCTCCCTAGCCAAAACATCGTAACGAGAAGCCGTCGTTAATCTACGCAGGTTGTCTGGCACCGATTCGCTGGCCACGAACCTCTCCAGCTGTACTGCCAGCTGCCCGAGCTTGACGAGCGAGCTCTGCCTAACGTGGCATCCGCGGCTCGGTTGGGCCGAATGCGAAGCTGAGCCGGGACAAAGGCACCCATCGACCATGGGCTAAACCACAGCTGTGCAGCATCACCGCGTCTAGTTTGCCAACGCAGCCGCCTACCCCGTTTCACCCAATCCTCACAATGGCACAACCATCCTCTCTCAATTCGAACAATCCGTTCCGTCGCAATGGGCCCAGCGC
>Ga0247758_1000343_pt1 | contig 41094 bp, 20 predicted proteins | sample UWRJL156409C4_FD_180950 | JGI IMG/M metagenome (GOLD analysis project Ga0247758, IMG submission 180950) | Plant litter microbial communities from Arlington Agricultural Research Station in Wisconsin, United States - UWRJ-L156-409C-4 | ecosystem: Environmental > Terrestrial > Plant litter >...
ACCTCCCCAAACTCCCCCGCCTCCTCCCCATAGTCACCTAACCTCTCCACCCTCCTCAAAATCTCCTTATAGTCCTTTTCTCCCCTAGCAGCGTAACACTCGGAATCCCACAAGTGACTTTAGTCTCATCCTCCACATCATATGTCTTGGTTGGCAGCGCACCCATAATCCCGATTGATGCGACAAGGGTGCGTCTGAGGTCGTGATGCTTAACGCTGGGGGGATCCACGCCCTTAGTTCCGGGTCGGGGATATTCTCCTCCATCAGCGCTGTGGTCCTGGCTGTGAGATCTGTCGTGGAGATGGAAAAGCGGTCTTCGGTTGCGTACGTGACTTTGAGGGTACGAGATTCTTTCCCGTCCAAGTCGTGACTGATGAACTTCCCGCGGATGGATTCAGTGTGGGTGTGGGCGAGAGCGAAGAAGGAGAACTGGCGGAGGATTCCGAGCCAGATGTTGTCGGGCCGGAGGGTGATGTGGCAATGGCTGTTATAGGCGTGGGTGATGGTGTGGACGAGGCTGTTGTGGTTGGGGATGAGGGAGGGGGATGTTGGGGGGAGGGAGGATTGGATTACGGAGTGTTCAGGTAGTAGGCTGGAGGTAGGGATGTGGGTGGTGTTTGAGCCGGTGTTGTGGAGAATGTGGGTGGGTATTTTGAGAGGAGTGGTTGTGAAGGGAGGATTGGGGATGATGGTTGCGAGGTGGGACGTGATAGGAATTGTGATGGACATCGTGGTAGTTGGGTTTGGGGTAATGGGGGAGATGAGAGGGTGAGGGAGTTTGGTTGAAAGTGGGAGATGAAAAGATGATGAGAATATCGATGGCAGTGTAATGGAGCCGGAATGATTTGGGATGATTGTATATGCAGGGTCGATGCCTTCATGTATATGTGACGCGCAGAAATCTGGATGTCCAATAACCGGCCTGTCGCCCACCTCTGCATCCATGTACGCACTCAGCCATCAGTGATAACGCGGAATTATCCTTGCCGCATAAGTAGTACAATTCTCACCACCAGCGACATCCAATGACTTCAAGCTATTGAGATGGCATGAATGCATTCATTCTCTTTTTCTGCCCTCGTTTTGCTCTCTTGAAAAATAAAAATAAATTCATTGCAACCGGAATTGCCGAATCAGTACTGTCCAGCCACCGTAGACCTCGCCAACACAGCCCTGTTCATGAAAACGTTTCCAGATCTCACAAGCAAGTCGGAACCCCCGGCTTCTTGCCCCCCCTTGGCTTACAAGGCCCAACATCATTCCCATCACTAACCCCCGTGCACACATAACGCTCCGTGACCCCATCCCAGCTATAATCAAACCACCCATGCTTATTCTTGCCCGAACAGTCGTGAAAGATGTTCTCGAGCCCGATGCCGCAGAACCGGAATGACTTGTCGGAGCTGGTTCCCTCGCAGATCATGGGTGCGCCCCAGACGCTAGCGGAATTGGAGTTGGAGGCGCGCATGGCGTTACAGGCGTCGTTGACGTTCCACTTTGTGAGCTTGATGTCGCCGGCTTTGTTGTCGCAGCCTGCGGCAGCGGTGAGGGAGGAGAGGGCGAGGAGGCCCAGGATGGGCTTGAGGTGGGTGTTGGTCTGGGAGAGGGGCTGTTAGTGGTTAGCTTTTGGGCGAGACGGGGGAGCGTCTCACCATCAACATTTTTAAGTTGGAAACTGTCTGTACTTGACGGAGTGTTACTTAGCTCGTGTTGTATAACGGTGAGGTAGGTCTGGTGAGCTCAAGATTATGTGGTCGTGTTCTGGGAGTGTGCCGGACATCTTGAGCTCGAGGACAAGCGGAGTTTTATACACTGGCAAAGATCGCTGGAACCACGACAATCGCTCCATGGCGTGGCAAGCCAGAGCTGTGACCGAGACTGGACGAAACCCCACACAGCAGAACGAAACACCTGACTGGCAATTGTGAGTGTAATCCTTCAGCCGAGTGCGAGAACGAGGTCAAAATTAAAATATCGCGTCAGCAACTACGAGATTCATGTCCAATCAGAGCCTCGCAGCTCATTTGTCATTCCTTACCCATATTGCAGCTGAAAATACAAATACCATCGTTCGTGCAGCGTCAATCCGCATTCGCTTAGCAGGTGTCAGGGGGAAAAGTCGAGCTGACGCGGTTGGCTGCCCCTATTGGTCAAGGTCATTCCGCTGCGGCTGTGGCGGAAATTCTGTAGCCCAAGTGCCATTGCCACTGCTGCATGGCGCAATCAGCTTCTGCACCTGAACAAATGCCTTATTTGTCAGCCGTTGTGCCAGTGGGGTGAGCTGAACCCAAGACTGTAGGATACCACGGCTTACAGCCTCTGGCAATAGCTAGCCATAGTAGAATGGCCAATCCATTCCGGCTATATTATGTTAAAGCTATGGCAACGGCAACTCCTTTTTGAAAGGCGTACAGTACGTTTTAAGCAAGAACAAGCAATATACAAACAATCACGAAACAATATATTAATTATGTAAAAGCTGTAAGTATATCTACAACTACTACCTATGCAGGTCTTACTGCTAATATATTCTCTTGCCTTGAGAGCGCTGGTCACAGAACCCCTCTAGTAACTCTACGAACCCATTTTCGACGGTAGAATGTTACGCATCTGCATCGCCGGCTTTGGGAATAGTCGACCCCGAGAACTAGAACTCAATTTTGACACCACTTCAGAGTGTAACAGAGTGTGAGTGCAGAGCCTCAACCTTAATTTCAACACTGGGTAGGCATGCAAATAAAGGGGGGAGTCTGGAAATTGCCTTGTGTGAATAATATTAGTCACGTTGTCCGTAGGCCTCATTTTCGCCGTAGCACTAACATCACCGTGCAGGATCCTCTAGCTCGCGAGGAGTCTATTACAAGCGTATTCTAGATCGTATGACCTGACCCCCGAATTAGGCATTATGAAGGATGCCGACTTCGCTAAGATTGGCGGCAAACACGTCCGAGTCTTATCAGCTGGGTCGACCCTCGCAGATTCGAATGTGTTAGGCTCCTAAAGACTTTGCAAAGGAAATCCCAGGAGCGTAAGTTGGGAAAGAAGTCGCAGTTTGGACCGGATACGTGCTCGATGATGTAGGGTACTAGGTTTGGGACGAAATTGAAGGTTAAGTAGTATCTATAAGAGGTGGGAGAGGATGACTAAATTATAAATACTAGTAGGAAAAAAAGGGGATAGTTGAGATAACTATGGTTTCAACTGCAATGATGGCCTTCAAAACATTCAGAGTGGGATTGCGACCACATAAGTGCTGATACAATCTGTAAGCAAACACTTTTGAAATGGGGAGCTGTTCGGGACTTTACCCTGTGCTTCATAGCGATGAAGAAGTCCCCGAATATTTGTCTCTGAGAAGTAAGCTATCCAGCGGAACCAAAAACCCTCAAAAGACTTCAAGGAGGCATTTTTTAAGAGTTAACCAGATGTCCACCTTGTCGAAAAGATTGCCTTGGCTGTGTTATCAGTCTGCCAAATTTTTTAGGGAGATAGTGAACTGGTGCGGTGACGCAACAGGGAAGAAACCACAAAGAAAACCACACCCACAGAACGTTGTGGTCGGCCTTCCAGGCCGACCCCCAGACTACTGGTCCTCCGATCGGAGGGACACAAATGCAATTGACGTAGAAAAACAGATACGTACCTAGTATGGAACAAAACCTAGTATGTGACGGTGCCTAGCATGGAACGGAGCCTAGCATGGAACAACAAAGGAAACGTGACCGTGGATCAGGTTATCTTCCTTGGATCGAAGGGCCAGAATGTCACTGGGCTTTCAATGGGAGGTCTTTGTGGTGAAAATCGTCGGATCGATGATTGTTGAAAGAAGCACGGTTCAAAGAACCGCACACGGCACGGCCCCTTTTTAACGGTGGCACGCGCCAGAGAACGCATCGCTATGTACATAAACGGTTACAGTAATATTACACACAGAGCCCAAAAAGAACGACAGGGTCGGCCTGAACAAACGCCCCGAGTCATTACTCACTGTTCGGTTTCCTGAGGACCCTTTTGCAGCATGCCATCAAAATTCTGGAGATGTCTAAGCCACAGACCAATACATGCAACGAACGACGACTCGAATTGCGAGTTGCGAAAGCCGGATACTTCGGGACATGTCATCGAGACCAAGCCTGGCAATGTCCAGCGTGGCGCGATTGTTGTAGAGCAAATCGTGCATCTCATGCGTCGTGTTCCTGTCGATCGATCGTTAGCAACGTCACTCGGCTCATCAAGTAGCCCATCAACTCACAAATTCAGGGCCTGAACTAACAACATCAAACTCGCTTTCCTCGTCCCTAAACTTCTAAGCAAACGGCGGATCTCCTCGCTATTCCAACACATTGACAGGCGGGCTCGCCAGTCTGCTCTGCTAAAATGAGCATCAAATTCATTGTCAATCTGCCTCAACAGGGATTCGCAGCCTTCGACCGACAGACTTAAAACATCATCCAGCTGGAAACGCCAAATAACCCCACTATCCCGCTGAGTGGCCACCCCGACACGTCGAAGAGCCGCCTGGACAGTTCTGATCTCGTCTTCAATATCGCGCGCAACGGCTGGCGCATCTTTGAATTCGTCAACAGCATCCTTCACCGCCGCTGCTGCCCGGATGATGTTCGCCGAGAAACCAACCGCGATGGTTATGATGCTTAATGGGTTCATCCTGAAACGCCAGAATGATCAAAGATGAGAACCATGCCGAGGGTGAAGTGGCGTGAGTGAGTTAATATTTTGGACAAGGCTTCAGCTGGGCTCAACGTCTCTTAGATTATTCACTGCCCCCGCACTTGACACGCTAGCCAAATTTGGTGGTTGGAGGCCATCTCTTTCCCGTGACATCGCAGTGGTCGCACGAGCGGTCGCCAATCACAGATGGTGAGGTCAGAATGGGTGCTACCAGCATAACGATTTTGGATTTCGGATCCCTGCTCAACTCATGATAATACACCTGACGTTCCTAGACACCTAATAACCAAGCGCGCCCTAGAACCCCTCAGTCAAAGTTTTCTTCCCATCGTCTCTTGGAAAATCCCTCTCCGTCAAGATCTCCCCTGCCAAAATCTTTCCCATATGCGTCTTCTCCGCCCCTCCCACACAATCACCCCTAATCTCGTGATACACCTTGGCCAGAAATGCGACCGGGCTTGAGTCAAAGCTGCACTGAGGGTATCTTCTCTTCCCAACGAAGCCATCCGGTGGCACAGCCGTCTCTTCGTCCTCGTTTTCCGCATATGCCAGGCCCAGATACCCGCATACCCTCTTATATTCGTTATAGCTCCGCAGGTAGAGCTGCCCGGCGAAGAGGTTGAGCTGCATGACCAGCTCAGGGGGTGGTTCCCAGTCAGCCGCTACTGCGGGGACAGTGTACCCCTTGAGATGTTCTATGGATGAAAAGGTTAAGCTGGGACGGGGGAGGTAGGCGTGCAGTGTCACAGGTACCGAGGAAGATCCCTGGGACTTGCTGGGCTTTGGGAACGTCTTAATGACGTGCTTGAGTCGACTAGCCTCCCACTGGCTGACCACTACCATCGCCGGAGACGCCGGGTTCGCGTTTTCGTCCTGAGCGGTACGCGCGGAACGGACGAGAACCCACTGAACGCCCCGCTGGTAACTATCGGAACGATACATCGGCCCAGTGGTGTCCACCGTGCGGGCAAAATCCTCGGTTACAAGCAAGTCAGTTGGAAAGGCGGCGATGCCGGGGGCGAACAAGGCAGCGGTGCTGGTCGTTGACATGACCGAGTAGCACGGACAGAAAGCAGCGCTGGTGAGTAGTTTGGTGTTGCCAGTGCGGACGAACTGAATAAGGTGGTGGTTAAGCTTGTGCGGGAGGGCTGTTCGCGGCGGTGGCCGGGCGACTTGGCGTTCTTCTTCGATCTTGGGCGCGAGCTCGCGTTCTTGCTCCTCGTGGAGCGCTGAAGAAGCGGTGCTGGAGCGTGTGGCGTGGCTGAAAGTAACTAACTTTTCCCGAATGGCCTGAGTGTGGGCGTCTATTTCCCCGTGCTTTGCTGTCTTGTCGTCAGCACTCGGATCCGCTTGATCTTGCAAGTAGAGGTCCGCTATTAGCGCGGCAATTTCAATGTCCCCCCCGGTCGTCGGCACTAGCCTGGGCCGGTAGCGTTCCTCCAGGCCCATGGCTTCGGGCTCGAGGTACTCTTGGGCGTCCGACGAAGAAAAGACACCACCGTTTCCTTCCACCCGTTTCCATATCGCTTCCTGGCGGGCGTGGCGAATGCCTTGGGTCGCCCACAGAGGGACACTGCGCACCGTCTCGTCCCACGTTTCCGAGATAACCCAAGCAATGACGTCGGCAACGCCCAGGGGCTGTTCGGGAGCTATGTTGGTACGAGCCGAGCGGATGCGTTTCTGCATCTCGGGAGACAGCACAAACGTCACCGACTGACCGCGACCTAGCTTGCGCATCCGCATGCATGCTTGGACCAGAGTGTCCTTTGTCACGCCTGGTCCGAGGGTGACGGCAGCACGGTAGTTATCCGGCAGCTTCAGATCGGTGCCCCTCGTGTGCGCTTGATCGAGGAACACGAGGCACCGATCGGTCCGTGTCGCGAACGGGGACGTCAGGAACGGCACGACATCGCCGTTCCGGAGGAGGACCAAGAGCTCGTCTTGGTGGTCGAAAAAGATGACGGCGTCGGCGCTGCTCGCGGGAACCACATCGAGCAGGTTTTTCGCCATCTGCAAGTTGCTGCTCTCGACAACCTGGGCGCCTACATCGAGAATCACCCGCATAGGCGGCTGAGATTGCGTCAGAGAGCTAAGCAGCATCTCCTCAGACAGGGCTGAGGGTCGTGATGATGATCCCTCCCCTCCGGTTCCCACCTCCAACACTGTGTTCTCATCCCTTAGGATCGTGCTGAGCACCGCGGCGTTAGTGTGCGGCTGCAGGTCCAAAGCCGTCACGGATAGCGGGAGGACAGCCTTGGAGTCGTTGGTGCCGCTGAACCCGGTCAGGAGGTGGTGCTTTTTCGGCTTGGCCAGGTCCCACCCGGACGAGGAGAGCTTGAGCGGGAATTGCTTCATCTCCTTGGGGAAGACCACGTACGCGAGAAAAAAGTCAACAACCGGCCGGGCGTGTCTCAGCGCAGGAAAGACAATGGTCTCGCACTGGGGTTTGTCCTCAATGTTGATGGACGAAAAGTGCTGGAAGGACGGTGGAAGGTCCGGCGCCTGGGCGGCCCATCTGCCGTACTCCTGCTCCGCTTGGTCCAAGTCGTCGTGAAGCAGTTGGAAACACGTGTAGAGCTGCTCGTCGGACAGGCCGCTGTAGTAGTAGCTTAAGCACGTAAGCACGATGACGACGTCGGGGTGGCTAAACTCGGAGCGCGGCGAGGGCATATCCTTTGCTCGGTACGGCACGGCGAGCATGATTGGCGGTCGGCGGGCAGGAGCGAGGCCGTAGTTGACGCGGAATCGCTTTTGACCGAGCGCGAATAGGAGAACCTCCTTGGCCAGTAGGCCCCGGAGAAGAAGAACCGCGTTCTTGGCGGTTGGACTGTTAAACAGCCCAGTAGTACCGGCATCCTCGACCAGCGCAAGGTCCTCGGGGGTGACTTGGTCGACCGAGATGTAATTGCGAACCGCCTGGCGCATGCGTTCGTTCTGGTGGGCCACCGGGAAACCAGTGAGGCCGCAGCGGCATATTGTAGCAGCGAGCACGCCGATCAGGTGCCGGCCTGCAGACTCTTCCAGAATGCGTATGACGGGAACGCGTCCGACACCGTGATCCTCGAAGATGAGACCCTCTGCCAAATTCGTGTGAGCGCTGTCGGCCAAGAGCTGTCGGACGGCAGTCTCGACTAAAGCGAGGATTTGCTGGATCAGGATCCACCGGCCAGGACTCATCTCAACCGCTTCCTGCGCACCCATGGTGTAGATCAGCTCGTACTTGACACTAAAGTTCTCGTCACTTTCGTCGACGACGTCTCGCGAGACGGACTCAAACTCTTGGTACAGACGGGTGATGCTCTCTCCCAACGCTCCGCCGTCGACTCTCCTCTCGTCTCTTGTAGCCCAGCTCTTCTCGATGCCCATCAGCTTGAACGATAGCAAATGCTCAGGCTGCACGAGGAGCACCCCGCCCTCGACTCTGCACCTCTCTACTATCTTACGTACAACTTTGACGCCGCCGCAGTTCATCTGGACCGAACGTGAAAATGGAAGGTAGAATACCCGTCTGTTTAACAGGCCTCCGAGCTTGCTGATGAGCACCTGCGTCATCTGGCTTGACTGGGGCTTCGTTACCACGATGCGGACTAAGCGCTGCTCGTCTGCCAACGCAGCTGCCACGATGGGCACGATAACGGACGACTTTCCCTCGCCCATGTTGAGCTGCATGACCGAGTTCTTCATCCCTGGCGGGGATCTCATGGCGGCAGCGATCTTGTTCTGCACAGTGCGAATCATGATGCCCTGCTCAATCTCCAGCAGCAGGCTTTCGGGGTACTCGAGCGGGTCCCATTCCAGGTTTTCGTGGTTGCCAGTATTAGAGAGCTCCCTCTGCAGATCGCTACGGCGCTCCTTGGGGGCAGATTGGAGGCCATGAAGCCGCTCGGCACGTTGCAAGCGCACCAAACTCAGGGCGAGGTCAACAAGGCAGAGTCGCCACGGCTGCGACAGCTGACGCCAAAGCCCTCGTGTCATGCTCTGCAAGAGGAAAAGGGGTGAGATTCGGGGGTATACGCCGGCATCGATGCACACCTGATGCGCGATCGAAGTGCTAGCCAGGGAGAGTTCCACACCGCGACGAAGGGAACTGTACCGGTCCAGCGCTTCTTGCAGGCTCTTAGTCAGGTCTCCGGCTTCGGGCACGATCGCATCAGGCTGCGTTGTGACGGGACTGGCTATGCTCCGACGTAGCTCAGCAAGGTACGAAGCCTGGTGTTCTTGGAGGTTGGATGCGCCTGAAAGTTTGTCGACGAGAGCAGACAGACGTGCGTGGCCTTGGATGTTTGACTCTCGGATCTCGGCGGGTTGCGATGGTGGCAACGCATCTGGCAGTGGGCGGTCGCAGTACGGTGCTGGCAGTGAGAACAGCGACCCGGCAGAGACCGCACCGGTTCTCGAGGACGGCCTGTCCGAGGAAGGAACGGATACCACCGCCGGCTCGCTGATCTTGATGACGCCGACTTTGCCCAGCTTTTCCGACAACAAACCAAGGTAGCCGCGGAATGCCTCTGACCTCCGCGCCGTTTCTACTAGATCCAGTACTTTGGGCATGATTTGGTCTACGCGAAGGTACGAGCGGTAGTTCGAGCTAGCAGGGGTATATACGGCCCAAGATTGGCCAACCTGGGTTTGCAGCTCGCCGACCAACTTGCTGACGGCGGCCCGGGAGTTGGACGCCCATTCTCGATCCCTTCTGCGTTCGAATTCGCGAACGGACTCGTGCCGCTGCTTCGACCATCTGTATTCCGGGCACTTTTCCAGGTCTTTTCTGCCGTCGTTGGTGACTCTTGTGAGCTCGCGTTGCAGCGTGGCGCGGTTGATGTCCAGGTCGAACTGAGCATCAGGTGGCGGGAACATGTCGGCCTCGGCAAATACAGAAATGCTGCTCAGTGCCATCAGTGCCTGGACTACTTGCTGGTCCGAACCGTCGGCGTAGAGGAGACTGGCCAGGAAAAACATCTTTTTGTATTTGTTCGTCTCCGCCACAAGCGCCCGATGGAGCCCGCACCACAGGCCGCCGAGAGCCTTGGTCGGCGCGCGGAGGTTGTCGAGATGAAATCTGATCTTCACCGTAGGGTGTCCTTTAAACTTGGAGCCGTTAACGGCTTCAATCCTGCTTGCCACGTCGGAAGAAGGTTTCCAGACGAGACTCTCGGTACCGGCGTCCACGAGTCTCACCAGCTTCGAAACTCGACGGTGGTTGTCGGGACGGCCGCCGGCGCTTGCCCTGCCTTGAGGGCGGTACCAGTTGTCCTCGGCTGTCGTATGTCCTTCGGCACCAAAATCGGACACGCGAAAGATGGAATTGCGGATCCTTGCGCGCTGCGCCAGGTCGGATGCTCTCTTTTCCGACAAGACGGCCGTCGATGATGATGCGGAAGAGTCGCCTACTTTCGCATCCCACAACTCCGGCTGGAAGAGCTTTCCCGCTTCCTTGTAATCATCAAAGATGGACGTGGCGAGCGGCCAAAGGTCATCGTGCTGTGACAGAGGCGGGAGAGTATCGTTCCACACAGTTTGTTCCATCTCTTGTAGATGCATCGGATAATACGTCCGCAGGGGCGAGAGACTTGCGATCTCTCCAAGCAGGGCCCTGGAGTCCCCGTCGAGGGTGGGGTAGGATCTCACAGCGGCGCTACGGAGGATTCTCAGCGCCTCTTCTGTTCCCGTCCGAGACGTTAGGGGGTCGGGAAGACAGTGAGATGTGAGCGCGTGGAGCCAGCACAAATAGAGCGTACTCTGGAGAAACCCTGTGCCAACTAGACAGCCGAGCTTGTCGTTGACGTAAAAAGCGTCATGCCGGACGCGCTTGTTGTTGCCTCGTTGTACTGAGACCTTCACGTGCTTGGATGCTTTGCTAATACGAGACGAGACGTGCCCTCGCGGGATGAGAACCATTCTCAACCCGGGGCCGTGCTCGGGCTTCAGTACCAGCTTTTCGACGAGACCAACCAGGCTGCCAATCCCTTGATTGCTATCAATCTGCATACCACTGTAGTTTTTGGATTGGACGGCGTTCTCCCCTTGCCGAGCGTGGAAGGTGAGGGAGAGGCGGGGGAATTCGAGGTCCAGCGAGTTGTCGTCGCAGTTCAAGATGGCGTTGATGTCGCCAGGGCCTTCGATAGCATCCAGGATCGAGTAGCTCAGCAGCGCCGTGGGACTGGACGGATCTATTACCACGCAGGACCCTTTCCTCAGCACGTATTTGTGTTCTTCGCGCGCCAGACACCAACCTTCGGCTTCCAACTCCCACTTACGGTCGATAGGGCGAAATTCCACCCGCCGCGTAGCGAGATGAAGCCAGTGTGAGTAGTCGTTTACGAACGAGTTAGGTAGATCGTTATTGAGAGAGTCTTTCGGGATGTACTCATAGCTGTCGTCGGCGCCACTGCAACCCTTGGGACTCTGCCGGACGGCCCGCACGACCAGCCGGCTATCGATCATGGCAAAGTGAAGTATCCAGCCGTGTAAGTCTCGAGACGCCGAAAACGCCATGCCTGGGACGCTCGATGGGCCGACGTCCAAGATCTGCTCGCCAAAGAGTCGTCGGAAGGTTGAGTGTGCCTGATAAGCCGACGGTAGTTTAGACAGCGGGTAGCCATTCAGAAAGAAATGTCCCGTAAGGAGATTGAAAGTAACCGACACCGGTCCGTCGCTTGTTCGTGTCAGAATGTGACTCTGCCCAGCATTCTGGTCGAGGGGTGCCCAACCACGATTGTCGGCAGAAGGGGAGTAGGCAGCCCACAAGCGCTTGATCGCCCTGTCCAGTCCTGGGTTTCCGTGTTCAAGAACATGGCATGTCACCAGGGGACGGGCCCGGTACATGACGGCATGCCATCGCTGCATCAGCTGAAGGGAAATGGCATCGCTGGGTTTACCCGACGGCGGGAGGTAGTTGCGGGCCAGCACGGCGCTCTCGACCAGCCAAGCGAGGTTGTCAGGGTCTCCCAGAATACCTGCCAGATAGGCTTCTCCCATACTAAATGTGGCGCCACAGGTCAGAGCTGCCATTAGCAACTTGCCAATCCACCTCTCCCGATCCGAGGTATTATTGCACTTGTCCAGCTTATCTCGAAGCAGTCTTGCCCAGCCTATCGATACCTCTCGCAGCTGCCCGAGGTACTCGAGGAGTGCAGATGCGATATCAGTCGAAGGGGAGAGAGCCAGGAGTCTTGTGGCTAAACACGTGAGAATACAGAGGGCAATGTTGTTCTGCCAACTCTCGCGGACACGGAGGAGAGCATCGTGCAGAGCCGGAAGGATCTGGTTCATAAAAGCCTCTTTCTGGGTATCGGAATGAGCCTCTCTCCAAATAGAACTGCCACCCTCGCCGGACCCGGAATCTGGCGGCTGGGGCCCGGCCTCGAGGCACGCCTGCAGAACCAGTGCGAGCGTTCGCTTCTTGTTAAAGTTGAGGGACGGGATCACAAGCTGACACAGAATATTTGCCCATTGCAAACTGACGCCGGAGCGGAGGTTACCGAGACTCCGAAACTCACGGAGAGAGAGAGACAGCGGACAGCGATGCTGTCCCGCGATGACGTCGTTGGAGGTGTGTTTGGTATAGCGAATCCAGTCTTCCACCGGGTCCCCTTTGACAAGCTCAGCGAACGAGCAGTGTCGAGGAATGCGGGCACGGAAGACTTCCATCTCTGTCGAGACTCTCGAGGGCCCGTGGTAGTATGAGTACCGCGCAGCGTGCGGAACACAGAGGTCTTCAGGCGTCGCCTCGGTGATGTGTTTCGTCCTGTAGTGAGCAACCTCCATGGGCTTGACCGTCGAGGCCGGCTGGAGATGGCTCTTGGCCTGGAAGAAGCGCCCCATGCCTTGACGTTCCGCTGCAAAGTACAACGTCTCTCGATTGGCTTTGCGGAGACCGCCCTCTTCTTTCTCGCAAAACACTTGGGTGACCAGTCTCCATGTCACTTCTCGCCAGAGTGCGGCGACAGCAGGAACGCTGATCTCGAAAACCGCTGCATCAGCGTGGTTAGGCTCCTCTGGTAAGGGCCACTCAAACACATCGATGTTCAGACCTTGCATCTCGCGCTCTAGCCGGCAGCGTTGGCAGAATGATGAATGTTTTTGCTCCTGCCACCGAACATCCCAGTAATACTCGCAGGATGCCGCATTGTAAGCTTCGGCTAATGAGTTGTACTTTTGTCTGGTGCTCTCGTACTCCTCCAGCTTCTCAGCCTTCATCTTGCTGCCCCAAGCCTCAATCTCATGACGGAGGAGCTGGTGCTTTACCGAGGCATGGGCGAAGCGGACGGCGAACGAGTTGTTGAGGCCAAATCCAGTGAAAGCCGAGGGGTAGAGGTTCGGAGCTCTTGCCCTGCGACAGGCGAAGTAGTTCTCCACAGCATGAAGACGGTACATCTCCTCCTTTCTCTCCAGCAACAACTGGTGAAGGACGTCAGGGGGAAATCCAGGGTCGTAATCCAGGAGCAACGGGATATCCCCTCCAGCAATCTTGTCCATAGCCACCCAGAGCTCGACAATCACCAAATACATGGTGGAAAACGCTGCTGGAATGCCGCTGTAGGCTACCGATGCGGAGATGTAGTATGTTTCGATCAGTTCCTTAAGGCCACTCACGGCCGTGCCTGCAGGGAGGCCGTTGCTGCTTAGTAGCCAACCCGATAGCGACGATTCGACCCAAGTCTCGAAGTCGGCTAGTTTGTAGCGGCTCTCAATGGCATCCAGGTTTTTGAGACTGCTCGGTGAGGGTAGTTCCGTGCGTGAGAGCGAGAAATACTTGGTCACGTCGCCCTCCCCCATGTCATCTCGCTGACCGGCGTCTCGTGATTCGATCCAGGACAGCTGCGCGAGGAGACCTCTGACTTTCAACTCTGAGTCTTGCCGAAATGTTAGCTGAGGCAGCTTATCTAGCGGGAGTCTCCGGTTGTCGTTTTGTAGCGCGGTTGCCCATCGAGCCTCTAGGGTGGCCTTAACATGTTTTATGGTCTCCTGTGTCCCTCTAAGCCACCCCGAGCATAACTCTCCAGCAGGGTCCAGCTTGACGATGCGGCGGACCAATTTGGACTGCATGGAAAAGAGCTTGTCGCTGGAAATCAAGGTCTGCGACGTGCCTAGGGCTAACTCTAGGATATGGGCGCAGTGATGGGCCATTAGCGATTTGTACCACGATGTTTCTCCGCGCAGAGTGGCGCGTCGGTCGAGCACAAGCCGCAGTGCCACTCGGAGAAGAAGCCAGATGGCTGACCGGTGAAATGGTAGGAGGGCATTGCTCCAGCACACTTGTTCTCGGCTGCGTTTGATGATCCGCTCGGGCTGCACTTCCTGACCCAGGCCAGCGAGGATGTCGGTGAGAAGGCCAGTGGCAAGCACAGGAGAGAGCGAGTCTCTGTGTTCCGGCTGGACCGTCTTCGCCTTGATCACCTTGGGCCGAGTTCCTGGGGCAACCTTGGACTCGAGTTCATGGATTGCATTGACCAGCTCATCCAATAGCGCAGCATCTCGAAGCTTGCTATTGGGGACCGTAACGGCCCGATCGGGGAACTCCCGAAGGAGAGATCCTTTGCAGGACATGACATTTCGGTTGGGCGCAAGGAGCTGGAATGTTTCGAACAGAACGTCGTTCTGTCGGGAGGTGAGAAGTAGCCCAGCGTTCTGGTCTCGGAGATGGAGCAGCGCCACGTCTACAACAGCCGTTTTAGCGGAAATTTATTCAGCGATGAAAAGAAACTGTTACTTACCGCCATCCTTTAATTCCAAGATCACACTGCGCAGCGCATCGCGATTCGTAACCTTGGTCTTGCCCGCACCTGCTTTCGAAATCGTCTTGAGAAAACGATCGAGCATATCCAGGCCGTGTTGCACGGAATCACTGGAATCTCGCTGTGCTGCCATGAAGTCCGAGACCGAGTTGCGCAAGACTTGGACCATTGTGAGCGAGTGCTGGATGTTTGTGTCGTCTTCTTGTGGCAATCGAGGAGGCAGGAAGACATGATGGATCATGAAGTCGAGCGTGGGCATATCCAAGGGCACGTCACCCCTTGCAAGCAGGTCGGTCACCATTTTTAGCCGAGCTTGTCTGGCTAGTAACTGACCGCAGCAGGTCGGCGAGATGTCGATAGCGTAGCGAATTGGAAGGTTATTGAGTATTTGCGTGACAGGTAAAGGGAAAGCGAGAAAGAAGCGGGGAGGCCGAAGGCAGTGAGTCGTTGGGTTCCCGTCAGGCACAGACAAACGCCCGGCGGTAGGCCTCAGTGCATCAAGAGTGGACCCATATAATATGTTGGTTCTGTGTCACCTCTTGTCTGAGACATCGTAGTGGTCTGAGGGGAGATACACAGTCCTGTCTACGAACCCAATGCTCGGGTTGGTGTCAGCAATCCCGAAGTTATTTGAAGTTTTTTGCGCAATATAATTTCCTCTGTGCCCACTTGCGATGGAATTGAGCACGTTCCAAAGCATCAGCTGTGCGTATTAACCCAATGGTCGTACTTCATGGCATGATGACCTCTGGTGGTGGATTACGTTAATTGGACTCTTGGCTGCGTTCAGAATACGTAAGCAAGCTATGAATTGGTTGGGACTTAAAATGGTGCAAACATGCATGGTAAGTGCCGAGAGGCCCAAAAACGGATCTCTAGACAATTAAACAGTAATTGCGAAAATAAAAGCCGATTTGGCTAGTGACAACACAAGTATAGGTCATAACATTTTACGAGCTAGGGATTCTATTATTTGCTGCAGCTTATATAAAAAGTCTCACAGACGATGTATATGCTAGTGAATAAAAGAAAGAGCGATCTTGAAAATTCTATTCACACATTCGTAACTGGAGCTTTGTGCAAAGGCCATTGTTTCTAAGATCATGAGCAACCCTTATTTAGTTACATCTAAATTTAATTACAAGCAGAAAATAGCTCCCACAAATTGGAGCTGGCCACCATCATTCTCGCCAAAATCCACATCACCTGTGTCGGCACCAAATGGTGTGCCAACAGTGACGACGAGGCTGCCGTCAACGGCTATACATCGTACATTATTATTATTGTTGGAAGGCCGGATAGTATTAACACTGCCCGTGCTTAGGAGCCGGTTGACTAGCCGCATGCCCGGGACTAGAACAATGAAGTCGGTGTCGATTGCCCCCTGGCTACCCACCAAGGTAAGGGAAGCCTCTACATCGGATGTTCCCAGTGTTCTCGGAGCGGGCAACGGCTAAAGTCCCAAAGATACCGGACTGAGAGACTGGATAGGTTGTCTTACATTAACCGAGTCACTCTCTGTGACTGGCAATGGCCGAGGACTTACCGAGACAGCAGAAAACCCAAGCCCAACTAGAATATTCTTGAACTGCATGACGACGAGTGGGGAATCTTTAAGCTCGATTTTGAAAGCTGAAAATTAAACTTTTTTAGTTTACTGTCTAGTTCAATATTTTAGATGTTGGTAAGGTCTGATGATGTGGCCTTTAGGGTATAAATGCCTCAAATGCTGATATGATCCCAGATTTAGGACCACCTTATGTTCCCGTGGACTCAAATCTGGGACCCTTTAAGCATAATATTTAGTTACAGAAAGGAAGGAATATCTGTTAGGAATCAAGCAAATTTAGAAAAATATAATAATCTTCCCGTTTATTACCGCTAGAAGAGGTCGTTTTAAGAACGATACTTTCATCGCCCAAGTTTACATTAGTATACGCCATTTGCTAGTTAGTTATTTCCATCGCTATTTTCTTAACAATTTACGAAATAATACGGCGTTCGCTTTTTTCAACTACAACTTTTATCAGAAACCGACTTCTACAACGCGAGGCAGGATGCTAAGGAGCTGCAAGTACGAATTTGATGTATATTTTCCAGGCTCGGCCACCCCTACAACACAGTCGCACTACTGGTGACTGAACGCTGGATCTTAAAGCATCTTTATACATATATAACGTTTTCATTACATATCTCAAGTCGCGTAGGCTACAGGAGCCTCACGCATCTCACGCCAAACATCGGCAGGGTGCCAAGAACGAGAACCCTATTTTAAGAGTCTAGAACAGCCTTTAAAGGTGTCAGAAAGAAGGGGGTTCAGAGGCTCTGGGCATCTAGTCAGCGGAGCTGACTGGATACCTGGCACTACCAGTACGCCAGTGAGCCTCAGCCACCAGAGTGACGAAGCCTAAATCCTGCAGAATGGTCTATAAAGAAGCCTCTGGCTTCCAGCCAGAGCCAGAGGAACAGAGTGAACACAAGCAATACAATCACGCGGTTGCAACCCCTTCAATTCTACAGAATCCAGAGTGCCGCGCTTCCAATACTACTGTTCAACAACTAGCTTAGAAGCTGTACTAGTTGTAACAGACTGCCTGCCGTCAGGCTCTCTAGTAAAGCTAGAGTCTCGAGCAGGGAAGACACGTAATATAACTAAGCAGTTACAACCTCTATTATTTCTACAGAATCTATAGCGCCCTCACTCCTATCAACTATTCCTATTTCACTATCTACCTACTCCAACACTAAATATCGGCTTAAGTTAAGATAATGTATCGGTGTACTGCAGGCAACGTCCCTATATGCTATCGCCCCACCAAAAGCCGCATATAAATGTTAAATTACGTAATCGCGCCTTAGCGCCACGGAACCGCAGCGCGGCCGAGCACCAGAGCTTCGCTTGGCGGAGAGGACGGCTCCCTGAATACAACAAGACTTAATGGCGGTAATTACTGTGTTCTTGGTTGACTGCGTTGAATTCAACAACAAAACCCTAACCTCCCGACACTACCCCTCCCCCGCAATGCCGCGCCAGCTGCCAGAACGCGACCGCAGTTAACCCTACCAAATTGGAATTGCACATCGTACTCTCCACAGGAACGCAGACAAAGTTCCATCAGAGATGTTCCGCCCTTCCCTACCCCGCGCAGCGACGCCGCATAACGCCACAACGCATCCCCTTCCTATTCAGTTCCGAGCAGGTTGAGTGGGGTTTGCGCGCTAAGACCACTAGGTGGCTGAGAAACTCGCTCATACTCGCTCATACTCGCTCACTACTTAGCTTGCTTGACAATTGGCCGGCAATAAGATGGACAGCGTTGCATTCCCCTTCAATTTCATTTCTTACTCTCGGTGAACTTTTTTACCTCGCTTTTTTCGTGCTTAAGTTCGATTTTGGGTCAGCTTCGTCCCGCGCTGCATGAGTTAGCATGACAGCCTTTACCCTTGTCTTCCTCACCTTTTCGGCGCTCCTGACCAGCCCAGTGGTTGCTGCCGGTCAGGCGCTGCTCACTGGTTATGGCTTCTCCCCCTACGAACCACTGTGTGCCGAGTCATGCTTACGGTCTTTCACCTCGTACATGCTTGCCTGTACACCAATGAGCGATGATCACAGCCACAGCCACATGTCGACGACTCCTCCAGGATGTTATGCCGAGGACACATCGTTTCTAACTTCAGTCGCCTGGTGCTTTAGCGAAAGGTGTGCCGATTATGACATCCCCATCTCGAAGCTCCAACTATTCTGGGAGCAGTTCGTCACGGGCACCAGCAAGGTCGCTCCGAAATGGCCCTACTCTGTTGCGCTCGCCACTGTCAACCCAAAGCCACCCGCCTACCAGTTGACGTCTGCCGATACCGACCTTAACCAGACGTCCTTGGTCTCCCCAGACAGTTATCTAGCTCAGTGGAATGTCCTGGGCGGTGTTGCACGGGAAGGACTGGTTGAATCGCAATACAGGTAACGTCCCTTGTCCCCCCCTCACTACCAACCAAATCGACATATATTCTGACACCGGGCATACAGCCTTGCTATAATCTTCACGTCACTTGGTCTGCCAGTCGTGCTTACTCTGCTGGGTTACCTTCCTTTCATGTCTCGGCTTATCCATTCGGTATGCCCGCCTCCCAGAGATTTGGCGAGTTGCAGCTGATTTTCCGATAGGTCAAACCTTACCTCATATATCCCAGCTTGATCGGTACATACCAGGTCCGGCCCCTGCCATTTCTGCTCGGGAACGCCCCAACCGTGGGTCAGAGCATCTACATTGCCATTTTCATTGCTCTCAACGTCATTTTAAGTGCAGTCGGCTACCAGTCTGCACAGCCGAATGCCTGGTTTGCGACCCAATGGAACGAGATCTCAGCATACGTTCTGTACCGGACAGGGACACTTGGCTTCATGCTTCTGCCCATCGTGTTTCTCTTCGCCTCCCGAAATAATGTTCTCTTATGGCTATCAAATTGGTCCCATTCCACATTTTTACTGCTACATCGCTGGGTGGCACGCGTGTTTACCCTCTATGTCGTCGTCCATTCAATAATCGGCCTGCAAATCTACGCCACCAACGCCAGCACAACCTGGTGGATTTGGGGCGCTGTCGCCACCATGGCGACTGTGATTTCTGTCCTCTTCAGCGGGCTGTACGTACGAAAGGGACAGTACGAGCTTTTTCTAATCTTCCACATCCTACTAGCAGTGTTCATTGTGGCCGGTTGCTGGTATCACGTCACGTTGTGGTACGGAGCCATGGGCATCGTTTGGCCGGACGCCAGCTGGGGTTATGAGCTTTGGATCTATCTCGGCATCGCCGTGTGGTTCTTTGACCGCCTCCTGCGCGTGGGACGGATTCTCAAGAGCGGCATCTTGCACTCCAAGGTGTCGGATCTCGGCGGAGGCTACATCCGCGTTGATGTCCCCCAGGTGCGTTGGGGCCCCGAGCCGGGCAAGCATGTGTACGCCCACTTCCCCACACTCAACCCACTGCGCCCCTGGGAGAATCACCCGTTTTCCGTCATCCCGACACACATGCTGCGGAAGCCAAGGTCTGGTGAAAGAACGCCCTCGTGGTCCAAGGACGAGGAGAAGCAGCTTGCAGTTCCGCAGGCAAAGACGGTTCCGATTCACGATATCACCAGCGCCGGAATCACACTCCTGATCAAAAAGGAGAGCGGTATGACAAAGTATCTTAAGACGCACAACAGTATACTCACGCTTCTTGATGGACCGTACGCGAATAACACCACAAAAGAGATCCTGCGTTGCGACCGGGTACTCCTTATCGCGGGCGGTATCGGCATTACGGGTGTTCTTCCCTGGGCGCATAGCCACTGGAATGTTAAGCTCGCCTGGAGCGTTTCCGAGTCGGCGCGACCGCTGGTGGAGGCTGTGGAACTGGACGGCATTGCGACCAAGGATGTGCGGGTGGGCAATCGGTTTAGCGTCAACGAGCTGGTTGCTGAGGAAGCCGACGCGGGATGGGACCGTGTCGGCGTTGTGGTATCTGGACCTGGAGGGCTTTGCGACGACGTTAGAGCTGCTGTTGTGGCGGCTGGGAGGAGGGGCAAGACTGTCTTTGAGCTGGAGGTCGATGCTTATTCGTGGTAGGATGTAACAAACTGAACGGACTGTTTCGTAGACAGGATGCTTGGCTCTTGATTTTGAGTTCTGTCAATCTTTTCACATGCATTCGTATTGTAGCAACTGAACCTCTAGGTACCAGACGAAGCGGACAAGTGACGGGGTTACAATTTGTTGCCAACCTGTGCTTTGGCTATTTACTTTGTAAATCATCTTCGCACTAGTAACATAGGTTTACCGAGGTATTAATACCATAACGGCTTGACATCAAAAAGTATTTCCAGATCATTATAACATAAATACCCAGCGAGCAGTGCACGTTGAGCTCTATATATTTCTTAGTCTATTTAACTTAATTATACAGTTGGTGCTTAGATCTGACCTACTTCCTTCCCACCGTCAGCAGCCGGAGAATTTCTCGGTCGGTCCGGGAGCGTGGCTAGGCCGGTGCGGTGCTTTTCATGTTCTTTGCTGAGCCTCCGATGGCGAATGAGCAGACTGAGAAGCAAACCGGCGCCGGCACAGGCGGCATAGACAATACGCATGCGTTGCAGACCCGTACTGTATGCCTCGCGGGCGGCATCCCCCTGCTCGCCTGACAATTGCGCAACACGCGCAGCGTTCGACGCCGCATGGTGCCCAGAAATCATATCTCCCAGGTCCGGGCCGAAGGCGGCAGCGATGGCCTGAGACTGGCGCTGCATTTCATTGTTGAAGACGGCACCGCCGACGACAATAGATATCGCCGTCGCCATCTGCCGCAGGAACATAAACGTCGACGTGGCCGCAGCCATGTCTTGGGGCGAGACGGTCGTCTGGATGGCGATGAGCGTGGCCTGCGAATTGGGACCTATGCCCGCGCCGGCCACGAGCTGGTAGAGGACCGCCTTGGCCAGATTCCGCTCCGGGCCCAGATCCACGAGCAGCCCAAATCCCAGCACCGTCAAGGCCATGGCCCCGACAATCAGCCATAGGTAACTTCCCGTCCTGTGGATAGCCCAGCCGGCCATCGCCGATGTCAAGGACAGCGACAGCGCATAGGGAAGCAAGTAGATGCCGGATTGAAGCGGGGTGGCGCCGAGCACGGCCTGGAAGTAGAGCGGTAGCCAGTAGCTCGCCGAGATGAGGACAAAGCCATGAACAAAGGCCACTGCGAATGTCGCGCAGTTGGAGCGGCTCGCGAAGAGGCCGAACGGAATCAAGGGGTACCGCGCAAAACACGAGAGATAGACACCTCCAAGGCCGAGCAAGAAGGTGCCAGAAAGCACGAAGCCAAGAACTATCGGCGCGTCCCAGGGGTATGTGACACCACCCAGCTCGAGACCCAGCAGCAGCAAGACGGTGCCGCTGACCACGGTGGCGCTCCCGATCCAGTCAATAGCGAAAAGACCCTCCCAGAGAGGCGTCTGAGGATTGTGCAACTTGAGAACCATGGGGATTACGATAAACCCGGCGCCGCAGATAGGAAGATTGACTAGTTACGCCTTGGTCACCATGTCTACGTCTGATAATTCGAGAAGAGAGCTGAAAAAAGAAAAAAGAAAAAAAGATAGAAACTTACTGTAAAAGCACCACCTGAAACCCCCGCGCATTGGGTTTAGCCACCATGTTAACGGTCAAAGCATTTTCATGCGCAGGGTCGAATGTGCAAGGCAGCGTACGTACCTCCAAGTCAAAAGACTGGTAAACACGCCGCCCAGAACGGGCCCCACGGCGGACGCAAGCACCCAGACGAGGCCCATGGCGCCAAAGTAGACGGCCCGGTCGCGCAGCGGGAAGAGGTCGGCAATGCATACGTAGACCAAGGTGAGCACGCCGCCTGCGCCGACACCCTGGGCGGCGCGGCCGGCCAAGAGGAGGGCCATGGACACAGCGACGCCGCACAGCAGGGAGCTGACGGCAAAGACGGCGAGCGCGACTAGTAGAATGGGCTTGCGGCCAAAAATGTCGGACAGGCGGCCCCACACGGGCACCACGGCCGCTTGGGCCAGCACGTATGCGCTCCCCACCCACGTGTAGCCCAGGGCGGACCCGAACTCGTCAGCGATGCGTGGAACCGCCGTCGATATGATGGTTACATCAAGCGCTGTGAGAAAGAGGATGGCACCGAGTGCCAGAACCACCACCGCCGTCTTCCGCGGGGCTCGGGCCGGAGATGCAGCCGTCTCGGAGATGGGAGGTTGCATTTCGAAGCTTGGGCACGCCACAGCTGGAGAGAATGGACGCGCAAGACGCGGGATGGCGATAGCAGTCAATGGATTGCCTGCCGAAGGCGGTAGGTACGAGCCTGTTTATTCGTGCGTTGCTAACAAGGACGCTAACTCATGTATTTGTAAATGAGTGGCCGGAAGGGCTGGCTGCTATAGGCTTATACGGGAAAGAGAAACACACTGAGCGGGTTGTGTGGGGGTCCATGTGATGATTAGTACCTTAGGACAAATGTACTTGATTCTCAGACACACTGAAATAGTTAGGTAGCGACCACGAATGTGATTACGATCGCCCCGCCCGCTGTCAATTTTGTAAAGTACCTTGGCTTGAGATCCAGCGCCTCCTTCCCAATCAAGCTGCAACTAGCCGCGAGCTGTAACCACGGCAAGACACGGCCTCTGCAAGAACTCGCTCCAGAATGCGGGATCCCTCCGCACGATAGGAGCGCTGGTGTAGGGCACGATGGCCACCTCCAACAGGCCAAACTGCTCATAGACGTCCTTGGACCCCGAGTAGATGACCTCGAGACAGGTGCCCACGAACTCGACGGGCGGCGTGGACCGTAGCGTGCAGACGTACCTGACGCCGCCGGGGATCAAGGAGAGGTCCCGGCAAAGGCCGCCGTATTTACCCGTCTGCAACACCGGGCTCCACGGGTCCGAATCGCGCACGCCGATAAATCGGCCGCCGGGTTTGAGATGGCGTCGGATGTTGGCGAACATGGCGTGCAGCGTCTCGGTCGAGCCGGCGAATGAAAAGATCCAATTGGCCATGACAATGTCGTAGCCCTCGGGAAGTAGGGACAGGTGGTCAAGTGGCTGCGCGACATCGGCTTGCCAGAACCGAAGCTTGGCGCCATTGTCTCCGCCGGCTTGGCCTGCCTGGATCATGCCGGCCGAGATGTCGACTAGGTCGACGACCGTTGCACCGAGCTCTAGTGCCGTGCGTGCATGACGGCCCATGCCGCCACCGAGGTCCAAAACGGTACATCCCGTGCAGTCGCCAAGGCCGATGCGGATGAGCTCGGCTTCGAGTTGGCCAGAGGGCAGCTCACCGTAGCCGTCGTACCCCTCGGCAGCTTTGTCGTAGTCGCTTCTGGCTTGCTCCGAAGCTGCGGCGGTTGCTGACATGGCTTACTGACGCTGTTTCGGAGTGCTCAGACTGTGCTTTTGGGGGGTGCGTGTTAGGTGGTGCGCTTTGTAGTGGGTGCGAATCTCTTTTGAATTTGGCTGTTTCGCGGCGCGCGCAAGCCAAGGACCCCGGATGTCTCGCCGCGTCTTGGCGTTCTGTGCCGCTTCGAAACTTGCTCAAACCATCTCCTCCACACCTGTATACGAATTATCCGATTGGCAAGACGTTTACTGTCTATTTCTTCATTGCAGACGCAAAATGCTGATTTAAACGTCCTATGCAAGTGACGGCAGAGCACTCCCTCTTTTGAACCTGCTGGACACTGCTGCCGGTCCGTCGCACAGCCCAGCAGTAGCGATGATTCGAACTAGACTTCCATCGCTGTCACGATAGGTGGCATTGTCTGATAGAACACGACCAGTTTTCTTCACAATTAGTTTAGCAATTACGTTTGAACTGTCCATTGCTGACGAGACTACGACTACTGTTTTTTTTTTCCCCCAAATACATACACCTTCAGACTATCCAGTTAGCTGCCGGCCAAGCGTATGCGGGCGATTCAGTAAAACACAAAGGCCCTGATCTCAATACTGTGGCGCGGGATGCCGGACCCCGACTCGCCCAGGTCAAACGAGCAGTGTGGGACGGCCATATTCTGACCCTTTTCCGAATCATAGGCATTAAAAACGGCCAGCTCCGACGCCAGCTGGTCAGGGATGTAGTACCACCGGTGGTTGGGATGGTGGTAGACCTGGAAGACCTCGTTAGCCACGGTCGGGAAGACCTCGTCCACCTTGAAGAGATCCCTCTCGGCATCAACGCTCAACGGGTCGAGAAAGGCCAGGGGGAAGTCCCGGCACGGTCCTGAGAGGGGCTTCCAAATGCTACTCACACAACACCCACTGGTTAGAAAATGATACAAGCGAGAGGGCTCACAACGCACTTGATGACTTGATAGCGGCGGCTCAGCATCTTATCCTTGTCGGCGCCAAAGTAGCCGACGACACGGGAGTCGAGCTCGGCCTTGGTGTAGTCGATATGCGCCGACAAGGAGGGTTGGTGAGCGTCGGCATTGTGCTCGCCCTCCTGGCGTTGGGGAAAGGACGGAGCGCGTTTACGCAGCATCCAGTCAAAGACGGTCATGTCCTTGGCTCCCAGGGCACGACAGACTGCTTCGTGAAGCCGGGGCAGGTAGACGGCCTCGACCCAGTTGTCGTCGTCGAAGCGATCGGGATCCAAGCCACGGTCATCGACAGTTGCAATGGCCATGCCATGCTCGTTATAATCGAGCCCGGCCGTGCGGAGGTTGTGTATCGGAATGGATTTGACGGGCTCAATCACAAAGTTGTTTTGTGGAAAGCCCTTGGGTGCCGCATAGTGCAAGATGTAGGGCTTCTCGGTTGGGTCTCTGGCTTCGTCCCGCTTGACGTACCGCACTGTGGCAACAAAGGGATCTTCGACCGCCATGGTGGCTTATGATCAAAGGGAATATCCAACAGACAAGGGGAAGCTGGAGACGCGACAGGCGCTGGCACGAGTGGGGAGTGGGAATGGGAAATGGGAATTGGAACGTCTTCCCACTTATCGTTGTCGATGGCCTGGCGCCCATTCCTAACACAGGTATCTAGATAATGTGTAAAACACAGAGATACCCTTAGGTAACTTCTATTACCTCTCTACCTAACACCCCCAACTCTTTGCTGCAGCACAACGGGGGGTAGCCGTCCTATCGCCAACGGCATGCCGCAAAACCAGAGCAAAGGGCCTCAATATCCCTCTATAAAGACCCTCGCCGACAGAATGGTAGTCTCATCTGATTCGCTGCTTGGTGTGGGTGGGTGAAGTGCCAAACCAATCGGATACCGCACATGCAGACCGTAGTGGTGTGATGCGTGTCTTCCCTCCCCGCTGAATCCCCTCCCCCCCCAAAATCCGGAGGGATGCCCATGTCGACATACATCAGCATAGTAGTGTGGAAGCACATCATTGCGGCTGCATGTGGAACCCCGACTGCCACGTCTGAAGGATTGGCAAGTATACATGCCGAAAACATCAAGTCGAGAGTTGGATAGAGGTACCTAGGGCAGATGGCAAAAGGCGAGTAAGTCTATATGAAGGTGCCGGCTCCCCATCCCTGCTCATCCCAACATGCTATCAACAAACCCATAACACTCGACAGCTTCTGCATCCCAAACAGCCATCCAAGACTTAGTCCTTTCAACAGCACAGCCGTTACCTACTCCACCTACCAAAAATGTCTCCCCAGCAGCAACCCTGGAAGGCCGTGTGGCCCGCTCCCGCCACTGCCGTCGACCAGGCCCAGACCATCCCCGAGAACCTGTCGCGCGAAGAGATGACCAACCAGCGCTCTTTTGGCAGCCACGCCTCCAACACCAAGGGCCGCGTCGTGCATCTTCACAAGTGTAAGTGCTATATACCGTGGGTGGGCTCGCGCCCGTCTTGGCACGAACTGACACGGCCTAGAAGCCAGCACGAGTGGAGGAGAAAGGGTGTTGGACTACTCTACACTGGAACATTTCTGCAAGCTACACTATCTTACAAACCGCATTCTGAGAAGGGGGGGAGAAGAAGTAAAGGAAAACCAAAAAAAAACCGCCCGGGGCCGGACGTTTGATGGCCTGCAAATGCTGTTCTCCGTTGCTCCAGAACTTGTGTGAATCCCGCGTGATTGATTGATTGATTGATTGTCTGAAACGGATGTTTGACTTGGGTTCGTGTGGCTGAATTGCGTACGCAAGCAGCACATAGACAGGTAAGTACGTTGCTGAAAGCTGCTTCTGGTCGTCGTGCCTGGCCAACCTGATAGCACCAGCCACCCCAGCTACTGCGTAAGTTTTCTCGGTTACATCACAAGATGCCTTTCCTTGTCTGCCCAGGCACGCCTGGTCTTTCCAAAAAGCATCTATATTCAGAGCCACTCCACAAAATTCCTAATCGCCCACAAATTATCCAAATAGATGTCGGGCACCGCATGACGATAGCTCAACTCCCCCATATGGGTTATCCCCAAGTTGACCCTGCCCACAGCGCGCACACCAGCGGCAATCAGTTTGCGGTAGTACGCATTGCCCTCGTCACGCAGCAGGTCCAGCTCGCTCGTGATGATGAGGTGGGGCGGCAGGCCGCGCAGATGCTGCTCGTCGGCCCAGTAGGGCCAGGCCAGCGGGTTGCGGGCGTGCGAGCCGTCTGGGTCGTACAAGCGGGCGTTGAGCGAGCTGTTGGCGCACGACATGATGTAGCCGTCGCACTCGACCAAGCTGGGCAGCTCGCGCAGCTTCCACTCCCGCGACGCAGCGTACGCGCCGCTGATGTACGGCACCGACGCGCACACGCCATCCACGGCCCCGACCAGCCAGCCTTCGCGCTTTGCTCGCAGCGCCGTGGCCAGTGCGAGGTTTCCCCCACCGCTCTCGCCCTGCAGCACAATCTTCGCAATGCCTAGCTCCGCACGGTGCGCCGCCACCCAGCGAACTGCCGCCGCGCAGTCGTCGAGGCCTGCGGGGAAGGGGTGCAGTTCGTGGGTGCCGCCGAGGACGTTGCGGAAGTCGGGCGAGATGACGATGAGGCCCGTCCGGGCGAGCGCCTCGGCCCACGACGCGTGCAGCGGGTTGGCGGTGTTGAGCATGACCATGGCACCGCCGTGCAGGTAGATGACGGCGGGCAGCGACGGCGGCTCGGGGTGCGCCGCTGCCGGCCGATGGATGGTGAGGCGCATTGTTCGGCCGTCCAAACCGCCGCAGGGAATGCGCTCCTCGCTGCAGCGAACCGGGCCGTAGGAGCCCTCGCCTGGCACGGGGTGGAGGTCGATATTTTTGTAGTACTCTTCTAGGTATTGCTCGACCTTGAGCGTAAAAGATGCGACCTCACCGAGAGGCGCGTCCGGGGGCATAGCGGCGACGAAGGTCGGAGTGCCTTCGATCTTGTCCGCCCGTAGCATTTCGAGGAGCTTGGGATGCGTCCGAGGGTCGGTTGCTAGGTGCATGGTGGCATCGCCCAAACGGTCCGGTGCCTGTACCGCATCCATGTTCTCTGTAGACGGCCTCGTTGCGGCAGATGAAGTGACCGAGTCAGATAAAAATGGTTTGGAACATATAAGTTGCTGGCTAGACCAGTAGGGGGGTAGCCAGAGATCGGACGTGTCTGAGGACCGCTGCCGACCAAGGGAGTCTTACCGACGATTCACCTATGTCCCCTCGTGCAATAGTTCATCCCTCCCTGCCTGCCTGCCTGCATGGAGCTCAGACGGGTACATAAGTAGGTGCTGCAGCTGGCCCTTGTTTGCACCTAAAACGTGCGCAAACTTGCTCTTAGCAACACCGCGCGTACAACGTGGGGGCTGCATAGGCAGCTGGAAAATGCGCCACTGTACCCAAAGGAGAGAAAAGCCAACGTTGCAGCCGCTAATTCTTGTTTAGCTCGATACGTAGGTAGTTATAGATATTTTGACGAGCCGCCATTTTCGGTCAGTGCAAATCCACTCCTTAAAAGTATTTGATTTTTTTTCATGGCTACGGAAGAGGGCTATCTCCTCAGCAGATCTCGGCGGCATATGAAGGGGAAGGCAACAGCCATTCTCACGCTGAATACCTAGGTGCCTTACTAAGGCACTTTAGCTCCATGAAGATCATTATCGTTGGCGCGGGCTTTTCCGGCGTCTCAACCTACCTGTTGCTGCGTCGGATGTGTCCCCCGCCAGAACACGATGTTATCCTGTACGACGCCCATGATCCGCGTGAAATGCAGCTTCGCCTGGAAGGGCTCGCTTCGCCAGCTCCGGACCGAGGAACCCAGGATTCGGCGGCTGTTGTCGGCAACATTATTTCATTGGAACCGCCTGCGGTGCGGCTGATGCGGTATATCGACCCGAAACTCTACGAAACGTTTAAGGCGCGCAGCTACACCAACCAATACTACACCCTACGGTCGGCACGCGGTCACACGCTTGCGGTTATTCCCACGGCCGACGGCGCACTTCCTGTCGAACATACCTTGACGTGCCCGCGTTATGACTCGTGGCGGTGGTTGCATGAACACGTCGGCTACGACCACATCCGTTACCGCCGCGTCACCAAGGTTGACCTCAGCGGCGATCGCCCTATTGTATACTTTGCTGACGGAGGCCGGGATGATGGGGACCTGGTTGTGGGCGCTGACGGCGTGCGCAGCGTGGTCAAAAGGGCCCTCTTTGGCGACGAGAACGAGACGAAGTATGGGCCCGCCTTTGAGTAAGTCAATTTCTTGTTGCCAAGAAAGTTTGTTAAGTTCTGTACCATGATGAGAAAAAGAGACAAAAATCCACCAACTCTGATAGTCCGGGGAGCAGAGGCTTTTTGGGTATCGGCGGCTTCATGGAGATCGACATGCCAGCCTCAGTCACCGACCTTAAGAGCATGGTCTTCACCTTCGGGCCGGCAGGGTCCTTCGGCTACTGCTCGGCTGCGCCTTTGGAGCAGCGGAGTCTATCATGGTGGTCCAACTGGGGAAGTCCTGTTATGCCGACGAGCAACTTGGAAAATGCTAGCATTATCAAGGAAAAGCTGTGCGATCGACACGCTACCTGGCATGATGCCTTCATCCACACCATCATTGCACAGTCCACCACTGACCGTGTGTATCCGGTGTGGACCACACCGAACCTGCCGCATTGGGGCCAACGAGGAGCCGTTCTGTTGGGTGACGCAGCCCACACTCTCCAGGCTACCAGTGGCTCAGGCGCAAACCAGGCACTGGAAGATGCCGTGATCTTTAGCTTATTATTGTCACACTACGTGACGACCGGTGATGACACCGACACCCCCCGAGACAGAGCCGATCTGGCTAGCAAGGGGCTTTATGAGATCCGTGCGCCTTTTGTTGCTGCGCTTCGAGATCGCTCGCGCAACCTATATATCACCAACAAGAGGATCAACAATATCGTGCTGGAATATCTATGGTACCTCTGGATTTATGTTCAGACGCATGTCTCATTCGTGGGTGCGTTTCCGCTGCAGATGGCGTCTTTTGCGTCAAATCCCTAGCCTGCGCCGCTAACATTACCCAATTTCACCAGGTACTGTTTATGGGTTCCGTCCCAAACAGGGAAACCTGGGGCCTGACCCCCAAGAGGCGGTTCGCCAATACTTACAGGAGATCGGCCACTAACGTGTGAGATGCAAGGAATGGCATCATTTTGGTTGTTATACATAAAAGTCATCGCTACCAACCCGTCACCCGCACCACTAAGACATCTTTTCTATTGACTCGGGGCGCCTTTTCAGGCCGACTATGTCGTTCTTTTTGGGCTCTTTAATATTACTGTAACCGTTTTTATACATAGCGATGCGTTCTCTAGCGCGTGCCACCGTCAAAAAGGGGCTACGCCGCGCGGTTCCTTCAACCGTGCTTCCTTCAGTTAACAACCGACGATTTCACCACGAAAACCTCTCATTTTGAAGTCTAGTGACATTCTAGCCCTCTGATCGAAGAGAGATGACCTAATTTATTATTAACATCTTATTAAATTTAAATACTGTCAAACTGCAGCGGCAGTTCTTAGCGCTCAGGCACGCAGGCGCCTTACCGCTCCAGGCTTGCCTAGAGCGCAGGGGCCTTAGATCATATGCTCTCCCCACACACAGGGAGCTTCTATTTATATATAAATGGGGAGTGCTTCGCACTCCCCTTTTCTACCAAATCAAGTCACTTTACAACTGCACTTCCGCTACTCCTAAGCCCCTTATTCCTCAGTTAAAACGTTCCATAGTTATAAGCCCGGCTTTATCTAACTAAGTAAAGTGTGGAACTAATTAATTAAGACGCTCACAAGCAGCGCCCTCTGTAAAACCCTTTTGCTAATCCTCCAAATCGCCCATTATAGTAGAAGAAAGCGCCCTTTACCAGAGCATTCCAGCCGACAGTTAAAAGCTTAAAAACGCACAAGAGTAACCCTCCTAGTTTAAAACTCTTAAATACTATATAATAAACTAAAAGATCTAACACTTTATTAATCCTATTACTCTTAACACAGCTAATTTATATATTAAGCCGATTATTCCAATAATCCACAAGCTTATTAGTAAACACTAAAAGAAGGCGACTAAATTATACATCTTTACCTATAAATACTAGAAGTTAACAGCCCCATTTTTAAAAACAGTTAAGGATAAGCTAAAACTTATTATAATCACATAATAAGATATTAAGGAAGAATATAAGCACTTAATAAATAAAGCTACCACTCTTATTATAGCTATTACTAAAACTATTAACTTATACTAACACATCTAGAACTGGGTTAATTATACAGTTAATAAAAGCCTTAAGGAACTAGCTATATAAAAGATGATTTAAAACGGTAGATACACAGTTTAAGTGTTTATATATTTCCTTTAATAGCAACTTAAGCCTAATAAAATAAGCCTTACCTCCCAGATCCGCTAGGAATATCACATAGTAATAAAACAGGCTAAAAACATTAACGTGTTAAAGGAGTAATAGATTAAGGATTAAGAAATAGCTTATTATAAAGCAGAAACGCTTAAAATCACAGAGATCTAAAGGCCCTTAACCACTAAGGACTAGTTAAGAACTATTACAGTACATATAATACCTTAATAAGTAAATTAGAAGCTCTCTAAATTAATAAAGTAAGAAATTATAAAACGCCTAATACTCAGAATTACAGATTACACTTACATCTTCTTTACATAAATCTATAAAATAAAATACACTATTAGTAATAATAAGTAAAGCAGAGTTTTCTTTACTAATAACTGCTTTAAAGCACTTAATAAGACTAGTTAAAACTTTAAGAAAGATTATCCTTATAGAAGAAAATACCTGTGGGAGCTTATAAACTGCTAGATTTTACACCTAATAATTATTAGATCACTTTTAAACACTCTTACTTACATTAAATATACTAAGATATTAGGATTTAAAATAAGGGAGAAGATTAAAACGTAATTCGTAAGCTTTAAGTGGTTAAAAGTTTACTAATCTTATTAGGAGAAATAAGGAGCTACTTTAACTACTTAAAGTTAAGACCGCTTAAGCGCTCTAAAGTTCCTAAGATCTATTAATACCGTAATAATTAACACTTATATAATAAAAGTAATTATTAAGGTAGTAGGGCAGTTCTCCACTATAGGTTTCACTAGGCACCTACTCTCTAACAATACCTTAATTAATAATTACAAAGTAATACACCTTATTAATTATAAATCGCTCTTAGTTAAGGGGAACTTCTAACATATTAAAGCTAGAGATTATATTTAAGCGGGGACTAACTTATTCCTAATCTCCAGATATAGTAAATAAATAATCTTAAAGGTGTTTATAAGCTTTAAAGGAACTAACAGTGAAGATCTAATACTTAATAATATAGCTGTTATAAAGGGTTTCCACGTTAATATTATCTTAAAAGCTCTAATTATTAAAGCTAAAGCTTAATATTATAGGTTTAACTATACACTTCGTTATAGTAATATAGAAAAGAATATAGTATTAAAGAAGCTTAAATAACAGTATAATCTAATATTCTTATAATACACTCCTATTTTCACTTATTTAAACTTCTTAATACCTCTTACCGTAAGTGCTGTAAGTACTGTGTTAATAACTATAATAAAATAAGGAGTAAGGCACTTACAGTAATAATTACACCCTTAAGAAGACATAAAGTACTTCTAATACGCCTAAGTAGGGCACTTAAGGCCAGAAGCTCTTAAGAAACTTATTAAATAAGCACGTAACGTTATAATCACAGGTATAAAGATTATTAACTATAAACACTACGTGCTTATACACTTATAACAAATCGTTTTAAAACGCTATTCTAAAAGTTTCTCCCATTACCTGTTCTTATAAATCAGTTAGGATCTTTTCTACTTTAAGAGAGTATAAGATAGATTAATTTACTTACTTATAATTAAGGATAAGTATAGTGGAAAGCTTTTCTATTATTCACTAAAGGATAAGAAAAGGTTAAAAGTGTTTAAAACTATTAAAAGCTTTATAAACTAAGTGAAACGGTAGTTTAAGCTTACTATATGTATTATATATTAAGATTAAAAGATTTTAATAATTATAATTAGGGGATATATACTGTATTAACTCTAGGTAATTAAAGAAGGGATTAAAATTAAAGTTACTTTATTATATATATATAAATTAAATAGTGGGAGTAAGTATGTAAGTTAGGAGCTGATTATAAAATCTATTAAAATAAGGGAGGGAGTAAACCTTCTTAAATCGATCTAGCTTAAATATATACAAACAGCTGCCTACTTATATAAGATAAGCCTTAACTGACGAAATAATTAAATGTCACTTAATAAGAAACTTTATAAATAATTCAGATAATACTTCTAATAGTATATACCACTAGGTAAGCTTAATAGAAACTTGGTAGACGATCACTACCTAAACTAAAGCGGGGTCTACGCTTACAGATATTAAGCTTACATTCTTAATAAGAGGTAAGAGGTGGAGTAAGATAAGTTTAGTTTTAAGACTAAACCTTAAGGGTATATTAGGTACTTAGTTAAATATGTAACCTTTAACATTTACTACATTTAATGCCTGTAATTAAAAACAGTACTTATAACACGTAATATAGTGTTTAATAAGAAGCTCTTTTATAAAAAGGAGAGTAAGGAAGTAAAGGTACTGTTAATACAAGTTACTTAACGGCTGCTTAGCTTTATTAAAATTAAGCTGTAAATACAGGATGCTTTATTTATACCTAAACTTCTCACTAACATTCTAAACCTAAATACCACACCCACACCTACCGATAATAAAACTCTAACTTTTAAATCTAATAATAAAAATGCTCTTAAGGGTTAGAACTTAGGGGTAAGTGCGCCTAGAGACGGAGTAGCACTCTTTCAGATTAAGGATAAGCTTACAGAGCTTAAGGAAAGCTTTATAAGTATTAAACTAGGACTTTTAACCCTGGAGTTAATATTAAAGGTTAAAACTTAGCTTTAAACTTAAGGCTTATACCCTTACTTAGCTAATAAGTGTATTAGATTACCTTTTACAGATTGTAATAAGCTTAAAGAGACTAAGGAGCTCTTTAAATAAAGGTTTAAACGATAAGAAACTTTAAAACAGTTAAATAAGGCTTTTACTAATAATATAAAGCTACGTATAAATCTTAAGGAAAATAGCTACTTATAGGAGGATAGTTATAATAAGATATTTATAACCTTTAAGTATAAAGCTTTAAAGGAGTATAAAGATATCTTATTAGAAGATTCAGCTAAAGATATTATTATAATAATAAAGCTGGAAACACAGAATATACGCTTATAAATTAATTACCCTTTTACTTTAAGACAGAGTAGGAGACTTTAAAGGTAGCTAGCTCCCCTTAGATCACTTAAGTTAGTAATTTATACATTTATTATTCAGATTTATAATAAAGTAAAGATTAACTACCTAGTTTTTAATAAAAGCTTTATAGGCTTTTTTATAACATTTTTACCTAATTAATAAATGGTGGTTAAAAAAGGGAGTAAAGCTTACAGGATATTATATATTATATTTTAAACGGTAGTGCTTTAAGTAAAGGTAAGGCTTAATATAGCTTTAAGCTTACCTTACCTCTATAGAGATAACCTTTTTAAATTACAGCTTTTAAAGCACTAAAGGGATTTTAAAAACTATATACTTAACCTTAAGTTTAAAGAGGTGTGTTAAACTAAGATATAGCACCTCCTTTATAAAGGAACGTAATATAAGATAAAGTGTATTATAACACTTTTATAGCTACTCCCGCTTAAATGGGTGTTTACTTATAAGTTCTGTAAAGATAACACACTTAAAAAGTGTAAAGTTAAAATCTGTGTAAAAGGTAACCTTTAGAAGGTTAATACACTTTAGAACACCTATATAGCGACTTTAACTACTTACTTATTTAGGATAATAATAACGTTTACCATTTAGTAAGACCTGGAAATCTAACAGTTTAATATAATCTAGGCCTTCTTATACGCTATATAAGACGATAACTCCCTAATAATGTGTAAGCTTCCAGATAGCTTTAAGGAAGAAAGCTTCTATTATAAGTTTAAATAAACGTTATATAGCCTATAAGACTTATTATTACTATAATATAAAGAGTTCACATTAATATTAAAAGAGCTTAGCTTTACCTTATTAAATAAAAAGCTATATCTTACATTTAATAAGAGTAAAACTGTGTTTATACTCTTCTATATAGATAACTACCTTATAATATTTATAAAAAAGCACTGTAAAGTTATAAAAGTAATTATATAGGAGCTCCACATATAGTATAAAGTTTATAAAAAGGGAGAGATCTTTAGCTTTATTAATATCTAGGTAATTAAGGACCGGGGTGAATAAAAGCTTTAGCTAGTCTATAACTAGTATATTAAGAAGATTACTAAACAGTATAACCTTTTAAAGGGTATATTCCTAAATATCCCCCTCTTTAATGTAAAACTCCTTAAGAATATAAAGAGTACGTTAAAGGCGGAAGTTAAAGAGTATTAAGAGCTTATAAGATCTATCTTATATATAGTAATTATAATTTAACTAGACGTAGCCTTTTCAGCCTTTATCCTTTTACAGTTTCTCGTTAACCTAAGCCTAAAGCACTTAACTGTAGTAAAGTAGATAATCAGGTACCTATATAGCTTATAATATATAGGGATTAAGTATAGAGGAGCAGGGTAAGAGGTTTTTATAATCGTTAATAACGCTTTTTTCACAGATAATATAAAGACACGCCGCTTATTATAAGGGTATATTATAATACTTTTTAATAATGTAATTAACTGGAGAGTTACTTACTAATATATAGTTATAACGTCTTTAATTAAAGCTAAGTTACTTACACTTATATATATAGTTAAGGAAATAATAATATTTAAAAGGCTTATAACAGACATTACTTGTAAGCTTAACTTAATATAAAGGATCTTTTATAATAACTAATAAATAATACAGCTAGTAGTTAAAGAGAATAAGAGAGTAAATATTAGGCTTTAACACGTTAATATCTATAATATATAAGCTTATTAAAAGCACGTGAAAGGCTTATTTAAAGTTATATATCTACTTACGTAACAGATACCAGTTAATAAACTTACTAAACTGCTCTTTTAATAACACTTTAAGCATTTCGTAACGTTTATAAAGTTAAAAGACACTGGTTACATTAGTTATAAGAGTAAAAGAACTGTTATAAGGGAGCTAAAAGATTAAGGGAGCATTACTCCTGTAATCTCCATATGTAATAGTGTATCCGCACCTAAAGGTATAATAAATAATAAAAATAAAAACGATAAGTAGCCAGACAGTACGCTTAAATGCGGCTTACTAGATTAATAAGCTTACTAATTAAAGCTATAGCCCGCTTCTTAAAAGAGCCGGAACTCCCCACACTACTAATAACAGTAACCTTAACTAACTCCTCCCTACTTTATAAAACTAAAGGCTCCGTAAGGAGCACGTATAGCACCACCTTCTGTTTCTTAAGCTCTTAACATAAGCGGTTAGAATAGAACAGCTTATAAAACACACTGTATTTATAAAAGCCAGCGCACTAGCCGCTATAGCAGTAAGGAACTTCCTAATAAAGGGCTTTATTAAAAAAGAACTAAATAGTAGGTTAGTAAAGTATGTAAATAAGTTTATGGAGAATATATACCTTTATATAAAAGTGTCTACTTATATAGTAAACATAGCGAGTTAAAGTACCTATATAATCAAAACAGCGGCCATCACTATTACCAGCAATAACGCTCTTAAGGCACCTAAGGCAAACTTTACCACGCTTATTAATAGGGGCAGGGTGTAGGGACTTAGGGGCGTGGCAAGTGGGTAATTAAGCTGATTTACTAATCTTAAAGTTAATAAGTTAAACATTTGTTAAGAAGAAAAGAGCAGCTTATATAAGGGTTTACGGACCAGCCACACTATAAGTAAAGCGATAAGGAGTTACGGGAAGCTCCTCCTCCTCCTTATCCTTATCCTTATCCTCCTCTTAATAGGAGGGTAAGCAAGCAGGTAAGATTAAGCCAAACGGTTTAGGCGACAGGGTTAGGGTGTGGGTATAGGGTGTAAGCTTCTTAACACTTAAATTAAAGTTAACCGCTATTTTTAAACGATAAGAATAAGCGAAACTTACATTATAAACGCTCTCTGCTTATTAAGAAGCTTTTAACTATAGTTAGTTAGAATTAGAGTAAAAGAAAGAGTAGTGGAAACATTTACAGATAAGACTAGTTACACTTTTAATAAGAACTGGATGTGTAAAGTAGGTTAGTAAGTAAAAATAACAGTTTTTTTAAGTAGAAGGAGCAAGACTTACGTTTTCTTAAGGTGTAAGCCTGCAGTCTTTACATTAGCTATAGTGGCTAGGAGTGGGGGATAAGAATGGTGGTTTTCTTAAATTTTTTTTATATTCGCTTAAAGAAAGTAAATAAATGGGGAAAGATTACGAGCTCTTAGCATGGAGTTAAGAAGCTTAGACTACCGTATAAGCTTATCGCTTTCGGTTTAACGCGCGCCGAAAACGCGACTACGTACTAACTTAATGTGACGACCCTGCAGGCCGTCACTTGGGCCGGAGCGGCCCGACGAATCCCCCGCACAAGGAACAGTGCAGGAAGACAGTACGCACGGCACTGCGCACTGGGCCAGGGGTGCAAAGACCCGAAGCCTCTACGACCAACCAGCATCTGCTCAGTCTTGGCAGGAGTGCTCACCTACTGAGCATCCGTGAGACCTCTGAGCAGGAGGTGCTCAGCAGCAAGTAGCTCAGTCCCTCACTGAGCAACAGGCCACTGAGCAAGGTACGAGGTACCTCTGGCTGGCTAGTATAGATAGTCATGGTTGTGACCACAACCTCCGTGAGGGACTCTGGTTCCTCACGCTAGTATTCAATTGTTCATTTGTGTCCTACTGTTCAGACTTACCTCTGTGCATTATAGTGACAACGACCTACAGTGACATTGAACCCCCCGTCTAGGAGTGCTAGCTCAACAAGCCGTCTTCGGAACGCCCCTTACCTGTTGGCGTCCTGCCATACGTTCTGTCTTAACCCGCGCCAGTCCTCTCGAGGCCTGTGTCGGGTGCAGGTCGTAATACTTAAGCGGTATAATTTAGGAAGTTACAGGCTTGACTAGCCTCCGGACCTTATTATTTTCTATCTATAGCGAACTTCTTTTCGAACGTTTAGGCGCTTAGAACGCAGTTCTAAGCACCTGGGGGGTGTGTCGAACTGTAGCGGCAGTTCTTAGCGCTCAGGCGCGCAGGCGCCTTACCGCTCCAGGCTTGCCTGGAGCGCAGGGGCCTTGGATTATGTGCTCTCCCTATATACAGGGAGCTTCCATTTGTATATAAATGGGGAGTGCTTTGCACTCCCCTTTTCTACTAAATCAAGTCACTTTGCAACTGCACTTCCGCTGCTCCTGAGCCCCTCGTTCCTCAGCCAAAACGTTCCACAAATACGTACTACTTACTTTTAAATATTAACTTAATTACTAATTGACAGTAGACAGTTAGCAGTAGAGGGACCGCTTGCCTTCACGGGTGGAGCTTTCAGCTCCTACGGTATAAGACAAATAATATCTATCTAGCTGGCTAGCTAAGCCCTAGGGGCAAGGAACAAGGAGGAAGCGCAAAAAACCCCTCTCCCTAGTAGAGTCCTATCTAAATCCTATCTATTGCCAAGGCTTTAACGAGTCCCTGGTTGGCTGATAACTTGTAGGTTTTCACTACCCACTTATATAACCTATAGGTGCTACCTAACCACCTAATTATACCCGGGTACCCATGGGTTCCACCCACTCGTGGGTAATTTCAGAGCCTACACTGTGATCCTCGTCACCATGGTCATCAACTCCTGCCGAGCTTCGCAGTCGCAACTGTATGTTGCCAGCCCCCATGTTTGATCCCTGCTCTGACAACGCGCCTCTAGCACGCAAGATTACCAGACGCTGATTTCGCAAGCTGTGCAGACGTGCGCTGCCGCAGGAAAACACGTCATCGCTGTCGACTTCACACAGTACCGGACATCGCTGCTGAGACAAGGAAGCGACTGCGTCCATCCGACCTCCACCGGCTACCGCATCATGGGCGACTGGTGGTACGACTTCATCACGCAGGTCCCCGAGGTGTGGATCACGCCACCAGTCGGTCCAGACCCCGTGCGGACTGTTGATTTCGACGCCATCTCCAAGAATGGATAACCCGACGCGAACATCCCGCCGCTGGACTGGGGCACAAGTCCTGTCGTGACCTCGTCGCCCGCGTTCGTGCAGTCTGCCAACGACTTCGCCGAGAACCATGCTACCGTGGTCTGCAAGGCCAATCCGAGGTGGTTCGCTACCGGCAAGCTGGCGTCAGGCCGTGGCGTCGACGGCGAGCACTAGTTCTGCCTATCGTGGCAATCAAAGGGCATCGTCATGCCCGCCACCGGCCTCGATCTGCGGTACGTCCGCCTGGCGGATATGGACGGCGACGGAAAAGTCGACTATGTCTGGATTCATCCCGTCACGGGCCTGATCCGTGTCCGGCTCAACCGGTACCCGGGCGCGTAGTTCAAGACCGGCACAGACGACGGCATCATCGCCAACGGCCGTGGCCCGTCGGACGCAATCTTCCTGGCCGACATGAATGGTGACGGAAAGGCCGACTATCTGGTGGTCAACGCCGACACGGGCGCGGTCGACGTCTACTGGACCTACGGGCCCGATGCGGGCTGGTCCCACGGCTGGAATTGTGTGGACGGCGACCAGGTTGCGAGTGGCGAGCCGCACGCCAACTGGAAGACGCTGCGCCTGGCCGACATGAATGGCGACGGGCGAGGCGACGGGCGAGCTGACTACCTGACGGTTGGTGTCCGGGAATCTCTAGCCATGTGGATAAATCGGGGCACGCTAGGACAGGATGTCAAGTAGCTCAAACAGGGAGGCATCACAGGGGGTAGCGCCATGACCAATCTCGGCCAGCTCGTGCTTGCGGATATTGACGGCGATGGGCGAGCAGACTACCTCATCTTCGACGACGGGGCCGACATTTCGGGATACCTCAACATCATGACCCAGTGGAGCGGCACAGCCCTCTTTCAATCGCAGGGTGGCGCTAAGTCCATCGCCTCGGACTCAGTCCGCTTTGCTGACATTGATGGTGATGGCGTAAGTCTTCCCAACTCTTTCGTTTTCTTCACGCCTTTTGGTGCCTATGCTGATGTGACTTGGATATGATTAAAGAGACGACTACGTTGTCGTCGGACACGACACCGGATCTCTGACCGTCTATCTGAACAAGGGTACACGGGACGGCCATTGGGTATTCGAACCCCTCAACAACGGCAACCCAATCGCATCGGGTCTGGCACCAGCCAGCCAGGTAATCTTGGCAGACATGTCCGGCGACGGCCGAGCCGATTACCTCTTTGTCAACTCTGCCACGGGCAAACTCCGACTGTATCAGACCGACGAGCAGAACTCAGCCAGTGGGCCTTCATGGTGGAAGTTCACCGACACAGGGGGTGCCAGAATCGACTCTGGGAAGCCTGCAAGCCGTATCCGCACTGCCAACATGACGGGCGATGGCGTTGCTGACATCACCTTGCTGAATGACGACGGCACTTTCAGGGTTGCGGGGTCGGCAGCCATCACGGGAAGCACCGTTCATGACCCGGACGAGACCCAGTTTGTGGATGTCAATGGGGATGGCAAGGCGGACTGTGTGTGGACTCGCAAGATTAACGGCGTGTCAGAGGTGTAGTACAACCGATACCCCAACCCCAGCTAGAACTACGGCGGTGTGATTGCCACCAGCATCACTAGCGTCAATGGCAAGAATGTCCGCTAGGCAATCATGCAGTACACGGGCCGCCCGAGTTACGGTATGTTGTCACCTTTGGATCTCATCAACTATATTCCCTTCTGTCTTTTGGAATATCCGAACCAGAGCGTATCGTGAAGGAAGGGGAAGATTCAGTTACTGACAAGGCGTGCACAAACAGTGGTGCTAGACCCTGCTACCAGGGCGCTAGCAACGTGGCTTAATGGGTGCGACGCTGCAGACGTTGAGCAGCCAGAGTTCCCTCACCACTTCTATGTCTACAAGGGCACGGAGGTATTTCCCCAAGTTGGACCTATCAACTATTACTAGATCATCGAGCACCAGCCAGATTGCAACGACATTTTAGACAGTGGCAGCCCAAGCAACCACCTCTTGCAATTGACCGAATCGGGCCAGGATGATGTTGGTGCCGTTGGAGGCGTTGCCTGCGACCCGAGTAACTCGCCAGTGTGCGGAGCCTCGGACGAGTCAATCCCAATGGACAGGCTTGAGTGGCGGGAAAAGAATCTTTGGGGCCATTTTGTAAGTTATCTGCGTCTTGTTCACTTAGTATGACCGAGTTGTGCGATTACCCGTGCGGGGATGCCTGATGAGCAGGCTTGCTAATCATTCACGGGGAAACAGCTGTGTATAGAGAGTTTCGTGGCAATGCTTACCCAATGATTAACCTCGACAATCAGATTGTTGGCAAGTGCAGGCCCAATTACAAGCAGTTCGAATTTACATACGCCGGATTCCCGTTCCCCGGGCCCATTGGTGGATATACGATCCTGGAGTGTAAGTTGGGTGACCAGCTTTTTGACCGCCCCCCCTTTCGACCACAAAACCCACCAAAACCACTAGATTCCACAACATCACCATTCAACCACCACTACACCAAAACTAATGCAACTT
>Ga0247758_1000345_pt1 | contig 40951 bp, 32 predicted proteins | sample UWRJL156409C4_FD_180950 | JGI IMG/M metagenome (GOLD analysis project Ga0247758, IMG submission 180950) | Plant litter microbial communities from Arlington Agricultural Research Station in Wisconsin, United States - UWRJ-L156-409C-4 | ecosystem: Environmental > Terrestrial > Plant litter >...
AAATAGCGTAATATAAATTAAAGAGGTTCCCAGTTCGAATTGCATTTGTGAAAGTGAAAAAAAAACTGTAAATTGTAAATTGTAGAATAAAGCCTGTAAACCCTATAGAATAAAGCCTGTAAACTCCGTAAAAGAAAGCCTTTAAACTATATAAAATAAAGTCTTTAAATCTTAAAAAATAAAGCTTTAAAAAGTAGGATTTATTTTTAATTATTTCTTTATCTCTTTAAATAGATGTATTGGCCTCCAGACAGGTTTCTGTCGCTTTGTTCGCTGCACTTATTTAAATAAGCTTAATACCCCATGCCAAAATTGCCAGGAGCGAAAGTGAGGAATGGAGCGCCCCATAGCGTAGCGAAGGGCTGTCGCGGAATGACGAACGAAGCGACGCCAGCAATTTTACAGATAGGCTTCCTTAGCGGTTATTATTTCCATATTTAAAGATAAGTTAATATAAAAATAATTAAAAGTTTATATATTAACTGCTAAAGAAGCCCAGCTACCTAAATAAAGAGAGGACTCGGTAAAGCTAATTAGAGGACGCTAGTCTTATCTTATATAAACCCTTTACTATCTTATATAGATAGGCCTTTATAACGGCTAATATATATAACTTAAAAGGTATTAGTAAGGATATTAAAGGTAATTAGTAAACATTTCTCTTATCTTACATAAGTCTCTCCTTCATTAAGTAAACAGGCTTCTTTAGTAGCTAATATATATAACTCTAAAAGGTATTAGTAAGGACATTTAAGATAATTAGTAAATATTTCTCTTATCTCATATAGGTCTCCCCTTTATTAAGTAGATAGGCCTCCTTATCGGCCGATATATATAACTTTAAAGGGTATTAGTAAGGACATTTAAGATAATTAGTGAACATTTCTCTTATCTTGTATAAGTCTCCCCTTTATTAAGTAGATAGGCCTCTTTAGTAGCCGATATATGTAATTTAAGGTAATATAGAATAGATTAAGACTAAGCGGCGTTTAGACATTCCGTAGATATGTTAAGTAGGGGGGAGAGTGAACCTATTTATATTCTGTTACTGAAATCAGGGGGTTTTGTTATCTTAGCCCCTAAGGTCGAACCCTAACTTCCAGCACTCCTAGCTAATAAGGTGACCTGCTGCCAGTTCCTGGATCTGGTTCCTGTTTTCTGTTTCTATCGCTCCTGCACCCTATAAGTATAAAGATAAATAAATCTGTTGGTTTCTAGCCCCAGTGAGTCACACAAGCACTTACGTGACCTACGGCCACTATTCCAATCCTGTATAGTAGATAGAAGGCTCTGGAAGCCGACCACAGCCTACAAAAGGCCCTCTCCTCTCCTGTATCTAGCCTTCTACCAAGCAAGCAATTCACACCACTCATTCAGTCATATACAGAGGCACTGCCTCTGTACCTCAGGCCTTCTTTTGCTTCCTACAGCGCTGGAAGCGCTGTAGTACGGCTTGGAACAGTACCGCTCTACTTCCTCTAAGCAACAGGCCTGTACTACAGGCCTGTGGAACCCTACTGTGCAACAAAATCTTTTAAAACGTTAGAAACTAAGGCTAACTGTTATAAAACGGTAAAACAGTGCTATCACGAAAACGGTAGTGTGACTAAGGTGCAGGCATGCAGGCTTCCTTCGTCCTAGAGCAGGGGCATGCTATTCAACCCCCCTTAAGCCCTCTATTTCCGGGGCCCTTTTCCTCAGCTGCGATGATACTGAGGGCCAGACTAGTAGTTGGGTCGGGGACGACCAGCGAATCCCTGGTGTTGTATGTTTTTTGCCCTGCCCCTAACCTGCTTTTTTGCCAAAGCAATCACGACAGCCAGCTCAATAGGGCACAGCCCAGACTCAAGAGTCAGTCATCCTTTATATTTTAGTAGTCTTTTAGCCAGTTGGCTCTGTGGCATTGTTTGCCCCACTGGAGGTGCTAGCTTGTCAGAAAACCACTAAAGATGATATAGACAAAGAGGTTTCAAGACCGGACAGAAGTACTGAGACATTTGACAAGGTAAATGAAAGGTTCGACAGAGTGACTAAAGTGCAAAGTGTGCTGACGGGGAAGGCTTCATCAGATTCCTCTTTCAAAATAACTGATTGTAGACACAACTTCGTGTCAGTCACGTCACTCAGCAAGTTCAGGGAAGTAATGTTCTGTTTCAGGGATACGTCCCGCATACCACGGGTAATATCCATGGGATGTGACACATAGGTAACCAGCAGCATTCCCCTGTTGAAACTCGCAATGGATCCACACCAACAGCCCGCCGCCGCCCCATCACGATGTCCACCGCAACAAAAAGATATCCACAGCAACCACCAAAAAGATAACTGCTGGGATAGATACCAGCTATTGTCGACACAGGCCTGATTTGAACAGACGCCTCCTAGGAGATTAGATTTCGAGTCTAACGTATTAGACCACTCTGCCACTGTGCCTTGTTGAAGTTATTACCAGGCGTCGAAACCTCAGATAGGTAGGTAGCTGCTCAGATGTGATGATCCCAGACATTCGTATGTCTTGATTATGGGAAGGCATTGGCCACACCAGCGGTAGCCTGGCTGCCAGAGGAAGGGCCTCTTTTGTGCATTGAGTGCGTAGAACCTTTACTGGTGCAGATGCATACTAATGTATACTTCGTAGCTCTATATAGATATGATACAGGCCGTCTACCTATCCAGCGAATGAATCCTCGATCGCCTATCCATAGAAATGACCCTCCTATAGGTCTCCCATGGCGTCGCCGCCATGATTCTTGCCGAGATCACGATCTGCTTCAATGGTTAGTAAGAGTTTATGTTACCCGGCGGCATCATCGTCTCGTACCCGACGACCCCTTCCGTTCTGCTTCCCACTCTGCAAGCCACGCCTGAACGAACTCAACCTCGGCCTTTTGTATTTCCACAATTGGTGCTGGCGGGAAGTCGGGGGTTGTCTCGTTGGCGAACACCCCGTTCTCGTCCCAGTGATGCACACCGTCTTTGATCAGAAGGAAAGGCTCGGAAACGGTGTTTTCCCGGGGCGGCAAGCCAAGACGATGCGGCGTTGCCGCGCGCCAGGGGTCTTTCTCGCCGTCGATAAATGCCAGTCTCGGGTAGCTAATATCGAAACCACCGTGCTTATTGATATTTTCAAGCTCCGGAAGCTTGGTGATGTTGAATGCCTCTCGGCAGATGAGACTAGTGTATTCGAGATCCACGAGCCGAGAGATCAGTGGCAGCTGATCCTTTGGTACACCTGACCCCGTGAGGAAGTATCCCCATTCCGTGCAGACTTGGTACGGCCAGGGGCGCCACGCGCCAGCCGTAAGGTTGGTCCGATGGAAAAACTCCGTATCGGAGCTGCCGAGACACGGCTCGATTGTCAAATTCCGCTGCAGGCATGATTGGACGACAGTCGAGTTAACATAGCCGATGTAATTTAGCATCTGCTTGCTGAGTTCGTCGACCTCATTGCCGTGCCCCCCTGAAGATACTATCCCCCTGACATCTGACTCTAAGGAGTTCAGAGAGGGATAGAGGAGGTCCTTAGAGGTGATATTGCTGCAATATTCGTAAAACCCAGGGGAACTCTCGGCCGGATCCCAGTTGGTGTCTTGGAGACCTCCGATTCCACGCCAGATGCTGTTGACGAAGTCCACGTCATTGGTGAGGTTGCCAAGCCCAAAACTGGCTTTCAACCGTTGTCCGTCGGTCGAGTTCGGTTTCCCGATAAGAATGTTGTCGATCACATCCGTAAGCTTTTGCGTGGCGAGGACGCAGTCCTGAGGCCCGAAGAGTCTGGCCGCCTCGAGATACTCCCAGTAGTCGTAGATAGCCTCGGTTACTCCTGATGAGGATATGGCACCCATATAAAGATCAGGATACAACTTTCTCAGGAATGCAACGAAGGCACCAGCATAAGAGCCGCCGTACGCGATGTACGGGATATGTGGAGCTGTGAGATCCAGGTCCTCTAGGCCCTGAAAAACGACGTTCTGGGCGAAGTAGGCCATATCGGCAAGGGCCTGGTCGGTGGAGAGAAAGCGCATGTTCTCGGTGGTAAAGTCTGGAGTTGGGTAACTCTCCCCGTAGTATCGGTGCTCAAGAATCACGCCAAGCCCACCAGTGGCCTTGGCCAAGATAGCGACGATGCCTTTTTGCAGAAACGGCAGGCGACCGATGCCGCTCGTCTCGCCGCCCTGCAAGACGATGACGGGTCCGCCCTTTTGGTAGTGCGTTGCATCAAACCAGTAGCGCAGCTCGAACGTGTCGTTTGAATGCGGCTCGTACCGGGAATCATTGTGAAAGTGATCGACGGGGACAGTGAGCAGTTGCGTCGGATACAAATTAGACAGACACTGTTCGTCTGTTCTGGAATGGATCTTGGCCGGTCCCTCCTGCCATGTTTCCTCCTCGGCAGCCTGGCAAAGGTTAGCACGATGAGACTCACGAAAACCACAGGTATGTCGAGAATGGCATTAGACTTACCAGTTTCCGAAGATCCCCCAAGCTCAATGATGGTTTGAATGCGCTGACGGCATGGACCAGACACAGGGTACCAACCACGATGGCCCGTAGCAACGCCATTGCGAGAGTCGACTGGCAAACAGAGGTGGTAAATGAAAGGGGCGACTCACCTTTATGCTTATAGGTATCCTATGAACCCAATATCGGACGACAATGCCTATGACGCCAAGCCTCAGAATCCCTGTGGTGAATTCCTCCGTAAAGAGCTGTGGCCCGTGGAAGCTTGTCCCGGCGGCTTTTCAATTCAGAGATCAAACCCGGTTGGCCTGCACCGTACAAAGAAAGACTCGCGGCAAAGCAGCGCTAAGCGTCCACCTGATCGCGGCAGATATTGCGGTAACACAATGAATAAGGATACGCGCGGCGCAGAAGAATATCTCGAGAGGCTTGCGCGGAGTTCGGATGAAGTCAAAATGTTGAAATGGCGCCAGAGCAAGAAGCTTCGGGGCTCCGTGGCGTGGCGCCCGCACGCCAAGCCCCAACCCACCTGCCATTCGGGGATTTTAGCGGGACATCACTGCCCGAAGATGCAGGGATCAGCCAACCCACACCGACAAACGCGGACACTCGACCGTCCCAATAAACACAAACTGAACAACCACCATCAGGCATTTAATATGTGACGCGTGATATTAGCATTACGATTACAACTCCCAACTCGTACCTTCTTCTTTCACCCTAGGTACCCTAAACCACCACAACAACCTCCCTCGCCACATCCCCAAAACACCCCACCTCATTCGCAAACTCATGGCTCGCGTAGCTCCCCTCGGGCAGCGCCGCTAGCACCGCACACTGCGGCACCAACACCACGGGCGCACACCCTTCCGGCACCTTCTCCCCACCATACACATACATCAGCGTGACAAACTTCTTCTGATAGTACGGCACCGTATTATCACAGGCGGCGAACGTCCCCCTCCCCTGCCCCTTATCCGTGCTTGTATCCAGGCCGTTGTGTACGATTGGATACCCTCTGTTGCCATTCACAAGTGTAACGCGCGTGCCTCGCCCGGCGTTGATGAAGATGGCGTGTTCGGTTGGGTAGGTCGTGTCGAACTGCGCGGGGCTCTGGATTGAGAGGCCGAAGGGGGTAAGCGGGGTGGCCTCGTCGTTGATGAGGGTGGTGGTTCCGGCGGCGACTTCGGCGGCGGTGCCGTTTTGGTAGAAGATGGAGCCGTTGGAGCCGGCGGGGTAGAGTACGGCGACATTGAAGCCGGCGCCGGTGTGGGCGGCGATGATGACGCGGTTGTTGATGGAGGGGGAGAGGTCGTGGTTGGGGTTGGAGACTTTGGCGACGAGGGTGAAGCCTTTGGATTTCGAGGAGGGGGATTGGTGCTTTGTTGTTGTGGGGACGGCGCTCGCTAGGGCGGCGAGGGAGAGGATGGTTGCTGCACGCATCGTGGTGGTGGCTTTGGGGGATCTTGAAGGTGGTGGTAGGCGTGTTTGATGGCGGTGATGGTGTGAAATGGGTGATTTGAGGACGGCGATGGTTGGGTTTTATACCTGCCTAGGGTGGCCGAGTGGCCGGGTGAGGCAATATGTATCGCGCTTGTGGCGAGCATCGTCGATACGAGGTGATGACACGCTGAAGGGCCCGGGCTTTTTGCAGATCAGCACCAACCCGGCTATTCGGGCGCGCCGTCGCCAATTGTACAACGTCATTGTGGGTTGTGGCTCTGGGGCCTGGTCTGACAGAATGCGGAGATAGACGGCTCCCCTCCAAACCCGCCATCACGAGACCGATTTACCCGAGGAACCCCATCACTAAGGCCCGAGTCGACGATATTAGCCCTAGCGAGTGCAACGCAACAACGGTCTCGCCCGCCAAGCTAAGTAAATACCGCGAAGATACTATAAAGGCGTACTGGCGATGCAGCTCGTAACGGCCTGCAGGCGCGAGGATGTAACTGCAGAGCGGCCAAGAACATTCGTATTGGAATGACAGACGTCAGATCAGATGATAAGTCGGGCCGTATGGTCTTGTACTACCTCGATCGTTCCGTGCGATATCGCCTTAGACCGCACGAGAATAGGACGAAGTGGCAACCAAAACCCCGACGGCCATTGTCTCTGCTTGTTTGTATCATCTGGTGGGCGGCATGGTGCAGCACAAAGACAACATGGAACTCCAACAACAATGCGATTCAAACGCTGCAGGCCTTACTATGTATAAGAGACGTACGCAGCGACTGCAAAAGTGCCTGGCCAAATCAAACACCCCAAAACAACCTCAAACCACACAGACGCTGGCCGTCAACATTCAACTATCCGATCAACCAAGCCCCATCCTCATCATCACAATGTGTCGCTTGATAAACAAGTACGCCGCCTGCGGTTGCGTTCACGAGCTTGCCAAAGTCAGCCCGTGCAGGTCATCTAAGTCAAGCCCGGACATTGACTGCGGCGAGAAAAAGGTGATCGACGGGACTCTTGTAGTAGCTGCCCGCTGTAACAAGCATCCCCATGCGACATGGGCTGTTGGAACCTACATCACCAAGGCCAGGCGGCGTCCCCGCCTACACCCTCGCGTGTTGAGCTGCATCCCGATGTGAGGTGCTGTGTCAGCCCCTTGCGTTTCAGAATGCTCTCGGTATTCTCTTGTCAGGAATTACCATATTTAAGACCTGTCGTAGATAAACTAGCTTTGGAGTATGAATGTGGAAGCTCCAACTCTGATAAAGTGTGGCGATGTCTATTCTTTATCCTAGCGCCGCCATGAAGTAATAATGAGTTAAAAAGTTTACTCGGGATAGAATACATGTACATATTTTTACACATTTCCAATGACAACACTCTCACATGACAGACGCCCTCGGCGACCTATCGGAGATCTGTGGCACCGGTGTAAGCAGTCCAGGAGGTTGGCCCATCAATAAGAGCCCACCATGTGCAAACCCGCAACATTCCAATGCGTTAGCAGACCTGCTAGCAAACCCCCAACAAGAGCCTTGCTTTAATTGCCCCAGTGTGCCCGGTGTAGTAGGAGTTTGGATCAGCGATGATGGTCTCGTCAGCGCGTCGTCGACAGTGTTTGGCCCTCATTGCAGCCAATTGTTGACAGAACACAAGGGCCTGCAGATAACCGTAGTGCTTCTACAGTGCAGCAACGAGCTCGGAGACCTAGCGACCCTTGAATCGGTATCCGGGGCCAGCGAACACCCCTCGAACCCCGTCATACTCGCCATTAACAACGGCGTGGATGACACCGTCATCGCTGTGCGTAGGTTGACCCCCCTGACAAGTCATTGATAGACAGGCCGCGGAGAGAGGGGCGCAGTGTCTTAGACATCTCAGAGTCGAGTCTGCGTTGGTCCTGCACGGCGAGAGAATCGGCAATGCGGTCGCAGCGTGTGATGAACTCGGCATCACACCGCTGTTCAGGACCGTCGCGGGTAGTAGACCCCAAGGAGTCCTCGCCGCTGCTGAGGCAAAGGCGTTTCTTGCGCTTGACTGGGAATCTGAATGGGACAGCGGTCCTATCGTTGACGGCGGCTGGGAACGTGACGACCGGTGATGGGAGGCTTTTTCAGCAGAACTGGGATATGCTGGTGAACATCCTGTCGTCGTGCCCTGGCGACCGTACTGAGGTGGCCGATGGAATCGAGGCGCAACCACGGTTTCTCGACCACGCGTGTTCGAAGTATACGAACGTCTTCCACCGAGCCTGAAGACACCGTATGATCCCACAAGGTCCGAGCCAAGCCCCCTCCAGGGGCCGTTGCGGGATGGGGCGGACGTGATGGGGAGTGCATTCTCGGGGTAAGGCTTGCTTCGTGAAGCCGGCGAGCCCTTTATTACCAAGGGACTCTACGAGGAGAAGAAGTATCCATATACGATGCCAGTCAAATAGCCGAAGGGAGGGCCGATGCAATGGATGACCGGGTGAGGGAGATTGTGCAAGGGACGTAGTTGGCAGGCTGGGGTTCGTGAGCCATGTTGCTGGTGGTTTCGGAGACGATGTGGACGCGCCCTCCACGTGGCTCTTGTCTTGTGTTGGTGAATGGGAGGCGTCGGGTGGGGGGTTCAGTGCAGATAAAGGCGGCGTTGGAAGACTTTCATGATGACGAGAGTCGAGTAGCCGACGCATCTGACAGTGCTGCCCTTCTCGAAATAAAGAAATGGCTGCCGACCGAAACAACAACAAGCCCGAACAACCACGAGACATCAAATCATGCCGTGACTCTTCTCGCCAGCACTTCGGTCACCTCTCTTCTTCCGTCGCCGCACATTGTTTCCGTGTATGAGATCCGTAACCCCCATGACGGAAATGCCAACCGTAGCTATGGCAATGATGAGGGCAATGAAGATAATAACAGCAACAGGGAAGTAAACGGACACGGCGATGAACGCAGGCCAGCCAGAATCTTCATGGCCGGGGCCCATGTCGAGGGCTGCCAAGCCCACTTGCATCGAGTTCAGCACGACTGAGAAGACAGCAAAAACGGTGATGATAGGGGCGAGAATGTGTGCTAGGAAGGATCCCCACTGCGGGTAGATGTGGAAGTAGGCAAGGCGGCGTCGGAACAAGAATGCAGTGCGGTTGATGCGCGTCAAGCGAAGCTCGCCGTAGTGAAAGCGACGGCTCACATGATCGTCATTGACCCGCGAGAAAGGGTAAATGAAGTCGTGGAACTCCTCATAGGTAGGGTAGTGCTTGTCGGGTTTCAGCGGGATCAATCGGCGTTTGCATGCTTCTTCGAAGTCGATCTCGTACTGGATCAAGTAGTAATAGCTCCGCATGAAACCCACCGAGGCACGGTACACATTATCGTCGGCCTGCTTGAGGTACTCCCAGAATGCCTTGGAGTAGAAATAGGCCGGGATAGGCTTGACGAAGATGCGCTCGTAGTACCACACCAGATGGAGCCCGGGGTTCTCGTTGACCATGATCTCGCGGGCATGCGCCTGTTGGTGGTGCAGGGGCATGATGTGCCTGAACGACGGCGTTTGCACCTGCAGCATGGGTCAGTGGTCAGTGCGCTGTCTCTGAAGCAACCACCTGGAGAAGGGATGAAGCCTACGAAAATGTAGCGCATAAACGGCAGAAGCCCGTCCAGCGCGTCGGTCAGGTGCGCCTTGCGCAGGTAATCCAGCACCTCATTGAACGTCGGGTCGGCGTCCTCAGCCTTTTGGCGGAGGCGGATGCGCGGCTGGCCGGGGAGGAACTGTTTGGCGGGGTCCGTAGCCCTCAGCAGCAGCCGCGTATCCTTCAGCTCGAGGCTGCTCGTCACCGCCTGCTGCTTCTCCGCCAAAGGCACCGGGACGACCTCGAGCTGCGAGCTCAGCTCATGGTTTAACCCCGGAAATGTGCCGGGGATGGCGTCGGCCCTTCGCGCCGCTGAATCACCGCCAGCGGTGAAATAAGGTGAGGATGTGATAGGCGGGGTGGTTGTGGCATCGCCATCGCTGCCACCATCGCGGGGCTCCATCCTGTGCACGTGAGGTCGTGGAGTCGAAAGCGTGGGGAACGCGCTAAAGCTGGGAGGGTTCCGCAACACAAGCCATATATGGACTTCTGCGTCGCTTGTTGCAGTTTGCTGCGCGGGCAGAGCACAAAGCGGCAGATGGAGCTGGATTGAAAAATGCAAGAGTTGATGTTTGGGGACCAAAGCTCGAAGACCAGGGTGCGACCGCGAGATTTAGCTTGGGCTCAGCTGGGCTGGTCAGGTGCGGCGCCAACGGGAAGCGCCATGCACGAGGCTGTGTGGCCCAGCCAACCGTTGCATTGGCGCGCCGGCCCTGTTTCACGGACGAACCTCGCTAGCGGCTAACCACAGCAGCCACTACGGGCAGCGAATCGCACGCAAACGGGAGTGTGCACGGCGAGCCAGAACCTGAGACAGCCGCCTTTTGACATGTGAGCCCAAGGCAACCTACCTGCGCCTTCTTGCCGGTCAACGCTCACCGAGATCCTGTCTTGCTCAGCCACCACGCAAGGCAAATAGCCCCGGATTTTACAATATCTTGACATTTGACATTATCTTGACATCTGTTCTCCTGAGATGCGCCTAAAAGACCTATGTCCCCTCACTGTAACACTGTACACTATGATACATAATTGTGCAAAACACCGGGATACGTCCGTACCCGGAAAAAGCAGGCCCAACAAAAAGGGCAACTGACCCAACCCAGACGCCTCCAAACCTCCCATTTCCTTCGTGGATATGCAACAAATACAAATGGGTATCATAACAAAGCCCCAGACCGAACGCCATGCAATTAGTCATCCAACGTCAAATCAATCACCTCAACATCCTTCCCCTTTACACCTCGGGAGGACCCCACGTTTGATGAGAACTCTCTCCCTTTTTATAAGTGTCCCTATCCGGGGCGCATGTGCTGAACCAGGTGAGCCTGAAGAGGCAACGCGGCCTCGGATGCTCCCAGGAGTCAACTTTTTGCTCGGCGGAGCCGGGTCGAAGCGGCCGCTTGCCGGTGTGTTGTTCGACTGAGGAGATACTGGCGCGTAGTCTGCGCGGTGCTTAGCCTCCATTCTTGTCCATTGCTTCAAAAGCTTCGCCCGAATAACCTCATTAGACGCCGACGGCTCCATTTCATGAAGACGTGGCGCCATTCGCGCGAAGAATACCTCAAAACCCGGCTCGTTCTCCGGTGAAACCGCAGGCGCGGATGCAGGCGCAGGCGCAGTCTCGGGGTCTGGGTTTGTCTCGGTCCGCACTGGCGTACGTGAGTTTGTTCCTTCTGGTTTGGACGAAGGCTTCAGTGACTCGGCCGCAAGCTGAGATACAGTCGCCAATGGTTTCGGCGCAACAGTCAATCCGGTCAACAGCGGCGCAACTTTTGGTCCTTTCAACGGTGATGGAGCCTCAGAGTGTGGCTTCGACTCGGCTCGCATCAATGCATGCCGTGGTTCCGTCGAATGTGATATGGAAAGCATCTGTCTCTCAGCCGCAATCTCGGATACAATGGCTGCTAGTTTACGCGTCGCTGATGCAGACGCTGCTGGTACGGGCGCAGCGGCTAATCCCTTCAGCTGTGGCGCAAAGCTCGTTCCTCCTCGCGGTGATGGGGCCTGTTGATGGACTATACTGTTGGCGCTTGCCGGTCGGTTACTAGGGGTCCCGGAAGTCGCGAGAGGATCGATAGCAGGTACCGGGGAGTGCTTGGCTTGGAGAACCTTCTTCATGTATTGCTGGCGTATTAAGAGATCCGCATCCCATTTCCGAGCACTAAGGCGGTTGAGTAGTCCCAGGACTTCATCGTCATCCGTCGGAAAGTTTGCTCTTTCGTCATTGAAGAACATGTCTCGAGCCTGGAGGCGGTCCTGCACTAAATCAGGTACAGCCTTCGTCGTAATTTGGGACCCGGTGTTACTCGGGGGAGTGTATCCCTGTGAGAACGCTCGCACCATGTCGATCGAGGCAGGTGGTGGCGTATAGCCTGCTTGCATGGCGTGGTTGAGTGGTTGAGAGACAGGCCTACTTTGTTGTACAGGAAAACTGAACTGCGAGTGGGGAGCAGAGTGCGGGAACGCAGCCTCTAGGGGGACGCTGGGCTATCGATGAGGCACGTCTTGCTGATATTGAGCAGGCTGCTGGTACTGAGCAGGCTGCTGATTAGCCCCGTGTTGCTGATACTGAGCATGCTGCTGGTACTGAGCAGACTGCTGATGAGCTACGTGCTGCTAATGCTGAGCATGCTGCTGATGAGCCACGGGTTGCCGACGCTGTTGCTGGTACTGAGCGTGCTGCTGGTACTGAGCGTGCTGATGGCACTGAGCTTGATGGTGATGGAGGCCATGTTGCACATGCGAGTTCACCGGCTGAGGACCATGCTGACCATATTGCTGTGTGAAGGCGCCTGGCCCTACGGAAGCTTGTCTACGACGTTTTGGAAGCGGGGCTCCAACAGGTTGTGCTTGGAACGTGTGCTGCGGATGAACAGCTGGTTGGCGGACAGGACCCCGCTGTTGAACAACTGATTGCGTTGGAGGAGGAGGCGGCGGCGGGAACGGCGGTGGCGGGGGAAGAGGCGGCGGAGGAAGTAGCGGTGGGGACGGCGACAACAATGGGGCGTCTCTCAAAGTATCATCCGAGTCGTGGTGTTGATCTTCGGGCTTCAAGCCCAAAATCTTAGCCCGACTACCCAACATCTTCTCGAGTTTAGCTTGATCGAACTGGTCAAGCTCTTGCTCTACCTGCTGCAGTCTTTCATCCCATGGAGCACCGTATGTAAGCTGTTTCCGAACAGCAATAGTGTCAGGCTCCTTATCGAAAAACACTTCGCAGGAAACAGTCGACTTTATTTGTTCTTGTTTCATGGCGATGTGCCATTGTGCTGCCTTGGGGAAGTGGAATTTGGCTACCAGTTGCTCTGTTGGTAGGAAGACTTTGATGGCGCCACAGTCGTAGCAATCGCAGAACCACCTTTGGGAAGCTGGTCGCCATTCCCGGGCTGGCTTGTCACCAAGGGCCTTCTTCTCGCAGAAAGTCTCCATGATAGCCTGGGCTATGAAACGAAGCCGTGTCGTGAAAGTCGGTACATCTGTCTCGATACGCATCAGCTGTCGAATAAACGGTAGCCACAGAGTAGAAAGCTCTTGCTCGTCGATCAAGCTGGCTTTGAGAGCGATTTTGAAGGCAAGCTCCATCATGAGAACGTCGCTCGCCTTGGCGACCAAAAGCCCATTCACAAACGAGGCGAGATGGTCAGGATCGATCGCCCTAAGCTTCATCAGCCTTTCGGAGTCTGTGGGCTGCTCGTTTTGAGATTGATTGTACTTGACGAGCTTTGCTGATCCCCTCTGTGCCGTGATGATGCTAATAAGTTTCGAGACATCGAAGGTGTCAATCATCTGTTTGGCGATCGTCTCAAAGAGCTGGAATGCGGATGGGAAAGTGGTCAGCTGGTTCTGCAGCTCATTCACGACGCCCATCAAAAACGATGTCTGAGACGAATTCTTCTCAACAAGCGGTGTGAGACTAAACCCGGGTCCACAGTCAGTCGGAGGATCGAGCAAAGAGGTCGGTGCATATACTCACATCTCATCAAGCCCTTTGACGCCATGGTACTCTCCTATGGCCTGTACCAATGAGGATCCATCCTTGTGGCCCAGCTCGCTGTGGCTACGTGCCCTCTCGGCAACTTTGCTAACTGCCCGGCGTGCCCATGGTCGAGTCGCGTCGTCATCAGCAGAACCGGCAAAGTTCAAAATTGCTGAGCACTGTGAATGAACGTCGGGATAGGACAGTACGGCAGACAGCATCCTTGATGACTGTTAGTGCAGGAACCTGCTCAGGACGGCAGAGAACTTACGCATTCTCGGGATCCTGGAACGGATGGTTGTCTTGGACAAGCTCTGCGCGAGCCCAGGAGTAGAATGTGAGGGGAATAGCCCCATGAGTGTTGCTTGCAAGCAGGTCAAAGAACTCCCAGTCCCCGATCAGCACTATGGACCGGAAGATCTCTTCGAAACACATCGGGAAGACAGATAATCCTTTGGCCGGATCTATCTGCCACGCCCTATAGAAGAGTTCTTGCACGAAAGGCAGCAGTCGCTCTCGATTCTCCGGCTCCTCGCATCGCTCTGCGTAATACTGGAGGACTCTGGGAAGGCAAATAAGATGCTCTTGGGTAGCGCTCATGAAGAAGTCCACGATTCTGCCCCTAGCAGCAAATACCAATGCCTGGTTCCAACGGATGTCAGCACAAAGTGCATGAAAGAGAAGTTGGATGACTCACCGCCTCAGAAACCTTATCAGAAGGCAAACCTAGCTCAAGGGAAACGGCCGGGGTCGGGGGCACGAATAGGCTGGAAATGGGGACGTGTGTTGCCAACACTCGACCGTAAAGGTCAACGATCCTTCTGGCAATGAAGCTTTCGGAAGAGAGCTCCTCATCATCCGCCGACCTATGCAGAACAACAAGGAATACCTCTAAGGGCATCTCTTCGACAAAGCCCATGAATGTCTTGACCAGCGCCAGGTCTTGGCCCACCAGACTGTGGCCCGAAAAGCCTTCTGCAGGGTAAATGTTGCGAAGTCGACGGCAGAAGTAGCTCGGGGATTCAGGGGACTTGGCTTCTTTGAGCCACTTGCGCAAGGTGTGGCGGACATCGCGGCTGTCGTCCCTTGGAAACGGGACTGCCAGCTTCAGATGAGTCTCAACATCAATGCGGTGTGTATGGGTTGACTCTAGCCCCGTGTACGTTGCCACAAGATTGTCCAGGTCCACACCAAGATCGGCCGTCAGATCCTCGTGGTAACACCTACTAAGTATGCTTGATTGTCTTGTCTGGCTCGTGTTGTCATCTTCGTCCACGTCCATAGCATCGTCTGGCTGCTGCGGAGTTGGTGCCTGGACACTGTTGGTCGGCTCCTCCTGTTGCCGAGGCACAGCATTGTCGTTGTGTGTACCATGCTCTTCTTCTGCCGGTCCACCATTTGATGGGGAATGGGCCGCTGCTTGTCTTGCTCCCGGAGCGACTTTTCTAAGGTGCTGCGCAGAAAGTTCGGCCGCAATCTGTTCGGCAATAGCGGCGTCGTCTTCGTCGTCGAGAAAGGCTAGGGGTTCATTGGCAGGGGTGTTGGTGCTGTCTCCGATCGTTCGGGCTCGCTTTGCAGGCTTTTCGGGGGAGTCTCTCGGCGGCGAATGGGTTCGAGATTGTGTGAAACTGAACTTGGTCTCGGTAGACCCGGAAAGGCCCGTCTCGTCCCGGGGATTCGGTGCCATTGTTCAGCATGGACCGCACCGCATAAGAGAGGCTCGGCGATGCCCCCACGTTGGAATAGAGACTCGGCGGTATCCCCACGTCTGAACAAAAGCTCGGCGGTGTCCCCGCCGCATAGAGCTGCAGCAAGGGGAAGAATGAGATTGTTGCTGGGCTTGACTCAGATGCACAGGGAGCTAAGCACCAAGTTATGCCATGGGAGAATTCCATGCATACGACAAAAAATTGGGGAGGAATTGTGCAGAGGAAAGCAATTACTTTACACGGTTCCGTGCTGCGAAGGTCTGCTTAACGAAGCACGTCTAGGGCGCGACTTGCGCTAAAACCTCGAAAACCCGACGGACGCGTCGGGGCACGCGGGGGTGGGGCCAGTGTGGGTACCACACCCCTGTACAGATTCGCATTTGCACTAAGGGCCCACCATAATGGTTCTCCCGCCCTCAACCCCCCACCCGAGCTATATCTGCCGCGCACCATAGACGTTAGCTTTGACGTCACCAGGCCTCCGCATGCCAGGACTCGTGCAAACAGAACCAATTGAATAGCATTCAACAACCTAGAAGCACACAAACAGTTCTACATACCTAACTCCCCAATCTCCTCTGTAGATATTCTGATTCTCAGCTCGACGTACCATAACTACTCATCCCCGTCGTCTTTCGCTCCTCTTGCCAGGCCCCGGATATTGGTGCACAATCCCTGGGTAGCGCAGTCCCCCGTCGTACTGTAGCTTCACTTCCCACGTTACATCCTCCTGCCTCATTGTTAGTTTTATCGGCCCCTCTCTCTTCTTTGCAACCTCGTCTTTCAGCGCTTTGACGCTGAATTCCACCTCCCCAACCTTCAGGATGGTCTGGGTGGGGGCAAGTTTGGCGATGTCGGCCGGTCCTCCATGACGCACATCGTTGAGGACCCCATCGTTGGCAACCTTCAACCCGATCGAGTTCCAAATGGCACCGGCCGCCGCACTCTCCGAGTGTTGAGCGAAGCCTGGCTCAAGCCAATATTCGAACCGGTAACCGGACCGCAGAAGACCGCTGATGTTGACCTTCGGCGTGACAACTACCACATTCCTCTGGAAGAAGCCCTGCCAGTCGTACTGAACTACCCTCTCAAGCTCAACCACAATATCCTCCATTGTATACGGCACCACCGTCGGACCCTCGTGGCCGAAGAAAGCCCTTGCAAAATCATCCAGCGAACGTCCACCCCTCGTCAAAGTGCGAATGAGCGTGTCGACGTCAAGCCACACCAGCGACCCCTCCGAGTAAAAATCGCCAAACCGAATCCAGTTCCCCAACCCCAGCGGCCTACCCACAGGCAAACTGCATCCCGTCCCGGTGTCCTCAACACTCCGCCACTCTCGCCCCGCCTGGCCCTCCAACCACACCGCTTGCTGCGCCAAGTCGGCGAAGAAGCCCTCGCGCGACAGCAACCCGCTCCGCACCCCCAGAACTTGACCATAGTACTGCGTCAGCCCTTCATAGACCCACAGCAGCCTCCCGTCCAGTGGCGTAGTGAAGTCATGCGGCACGTGTCCCGCCGGCCGCCGGAATTTTCCACACCATGAGTGGACATACTCGTGCGAAATTACCGGCGTGTTTACGTCCAGGAGTGCTGGATCATCCGTGTCAAACGCCGCGAGCGGGAGGTTAGCGTCGAACGAATCATGGTGCTCGCGCCCGCCGCCAGGCCAGACGTCAGTGAGGCTGATGAGCATCCAGTACCGATCGTAGTGGCGAGGACCAAACACCAGCTCGGTTTGCCCAACGAGCTTGGCGAGCTTGGAGAGAAGACCCGGGGAGACATTGGCGAACATCACGCGGTCCGGGGCGATGGAGAGCATGTGTTTGCCGTCAGGCGTGATGGAGAACCTGCTCAGGTGCAGACCTGTCAGGAACGGAGAGTCGGCGAGGCGCTCGACGCTGGTAGGCGGGTATTTCAACGAGAAACCCCGGTGGTCTGGCGTATACCTGTGAGTTGGCTCGCTGAGGTTTTCCAGGGCCGTGGCAACCCCCCAGGAGGTGGGAATCGTGATGGTCGGCTGAATGCGCAGCGCACGAATGTCGCGGCCAGCGGGGTAAAGCAGGACATGCTCCCAGCGGAGCATGACGCGGTGACGGGCGATGTCGCGGGACAAGACGGAGTCGAACGAGGCGGAGATTGTGTCGATGCTGCGTGGGATCTGCACGAAATACTCGGAAGCTTTGAGGGGATTGCGGCGCCAGGGGATGGTTTGGTCTCCTGCTGAGAAGCGAAGGCCTGCGACGAAGCCGACGGGCCCATTGGCGCGGTGAGACTCCTGGATCTAGAGGGGGGTGGTGAACGTCGCGAGTGAGCCGGGCTGGACGGGGAATTCTACTGTTGTGTGGTAGAGGCTGCGATGCGCCTCTGTCAGGTCGACGGCGATCTGGATGATTCGTACCATGATGATTGGTGTTTTGACGCCACGATGGGTTCTGGTACGCAGAGAATGCAGTCCCGTGTGGTCGTTGAAGTCGGGTGGTGGAGAGATTATAGCTGCGGTAAGCACGGCATTCCGGGTAAGGGCCACGCCTTCGGGTAATTTCCAGGTTGGTGTCCGGAGAAGGCAGGTCGGTGGTTCGGTTGCTACGGCGTGGATCCCGCACCGCCTGGGGTTTCATCTGGTGGTTGACCAATCGCTTTACACGAAATTTCAAGAAGGATTTAACGGATTGCGTCTGGGAGCTCACTCCTACAGGTCTTCGGGTGGTGCCTACGACAAATGGATGCATGCGGTTATCCAGTATTCGGGCCGTCCGTTTCGAACAGGTATTTTCAGTGCGGGCGGTTTGGGAAGCTATTTCCATGAACATCAGTCATGGTTCAGCAAGACATCAAAGCACCCCCGCCTTCCACGTAACAAGCTCAAAAATCACATAACTTCCCAGCGGCCATTCTTTCAATTTCAGTGATAAATCTCAATTCTGTTCTATTAACTCCTCAAGGGCGTTCCCTAAAGACTCTCCAAATAGACTCCACAAAGACCTCCCTCTCCCTCTCCCGCTCCAGCTCCTTACGTGTCCGCTCGATTATCTCCTAATTGGAAGACCTCACCCGGGGCTCCGAATATTTATCCTACTCTGTCGCGTCCAACTTGGAATCGATATTGTCTTCAGGGACGAAGTCGAAGTCTGGGTCGGCGGTGCTGCTGTCATTTGGGAGGTCCTGATACGGTAAGATGAGGCGGTTGCCTCGTCCGCCGTAGCGGGCTGCGCATGAGCTAGGAGAGCGGTCGGTAAGATAAAGGGGAATGTAGCGGGAGGGGGGCTCTGGTTCAGTGAGAGGGAAAGGGGGCGGGAGCGAAGAGGGTGAGGGGGGTGTGGCGGCCTCTTCGGGTACCGAGGGAAGTTCGTAGAACTTCCGGAAGTCGATGCGGTTCTGGAAAAAGTCGGAAAGCCAATCCTCTACCTGGCCGTCGAAATTGGACCAGTCTTCTTCGAGGTTGTTTTCAGTTTCGAGGATGTCAGGGTTTTGGGGGGCTTCTTTCAAAGACTCGTGCGGGTCGTTGTCGCAGTGCTTGGTCCATGAGAAGGGAAACTCCTTGTTATTAAGCCTTGAATGGATGGTTGGGAATTCCCAGGACTCGGCTTCGCTGTTTTTAGGGAGCCAGTAATAAAAGACCACTTTGCCATTATGAGCAGCGAGAGATCGCCAGCCCATCGTCTCAACTTCTTTTAGCAAGAGTTTTGCATCTTCCTCAAGAAACGCCTTGTCCACCCCGAAACGGGGCGGCTCGTAACCAGTCGAGTCCGACCCAACGTGGCCTTCACCAGAAGTTTCGCTCGGTCGACTGTGAGTCTTGAACCTCGACCCATCAGCCTTGACCATACGGAAGCGAACATGCTGCCAAGGCCCATGAATGATCATCGAAGGAGCCCCCGGCTCATCTGTGTTGCGGGGATTCAAGGCATCCTCGACCGTTCCCACAACACAGAAGGGCTTCTCCCCAACCGTGGCCTTGGCCTTCGCTCTGAGATTCTCAGTCAAGTACCTGTAGGCAGGTGTCAGCTTATATAAGCAATTGGAGCCATTCGCGGAAGTAGCCGGCTTGGCAATAGGGGACCCTGTTGTCAAATTACGTAATCGCGCCTTGGCGCCACGGAACCGCAGCGCGGCCGAGCACCAGAGCTTCGCTTGGCTGAGAGGACGGCTCCCTGAATACAAGAAGACTTGATGGCGGTAATTACTGTGTTCTTGGTTGACTGCGTTGAATTCAACACCTGTAGGCCAGAGATTCTCTTCCACAGAACAACAACAATACACAACAATCACCACAATTGGCCATGAGTGCTAGATTCTGACAGCAGGACTCGACAGCTCGTTCTGGGGGCTCGTCGGGTCCACACAAACCCTCTCCAGCGCCTCAGCGAGTGCGATAATAGGCCAGAGATCAAGAGGTTCTGGCCCTCTGCAAGCGATAATCTCCCCCTTGATCACCTGCCCGATGTATTCGACCCTGCTCCGGAGAAATCTGTCTCATCCAGGCTTCATCACTGAGATAAGAACGTCCAGATTCTCGGAAAAGTCGACGAGGTCACAAGCTGGCGTTCTGGTCTTGGGCGTCACTTCCTCTGTTGTAAAACCTCCAGTACGAGACAGAGCTGTACACTGTCTCGCCATCGTGGGTTTTGCCTTCAATGTACTCGTGCTCGTACACCTTGGCAAGCCAGGGGTTGAACTCGGGGTTTCTTCTCCTGGCATCAATGCCGTCGAGCTGATGGGGGAGTCCGAGGGTGTAAAGTCTGGGGAGAAGCTTTGGGTAGCAGTTCTTGCCCTCGTTCCCGGGGTCCTTTCTGAGTCGCCTTTTTCGGACACGGCGAACCAGCAGCTTGTTATGAGAAAAGTAAATATGGCCGATTTGTAGACGTAAACAAAGCTTTGCAACCACAGCAGATAAATAACCGCTCCATCTCAGACCTCCGCTCTTTGATTGGGTCGTTCCGGCAGCCCCTATTTGTGACCGTGGCGATTGTGGGTCACTTCTTACCCCTTGACCTGCAGTAACAAGTCATCTTCCTCATTTCCATGCGCACAGCTGTCCATAATAGGGGCTATCGGAACAACTTGAAGCCCGCCCCCACAGCATCGGGATGTTGTGAGGTGGGCGTAAGGACCGCTACTTGATTGACCTGACTGTCTGCCTGGACTGCCCGAATAACCGCATTAGTGAAGACTGCCGCCAGGTAGTGTTTCCTGTGAGGCGCCAATCAAGTGCCCGCAACACCTACCTTAGTCTCAGCCCATCCCGGCTCAGCGGATGAATTGCACCGACCTACCCCCAACACCGACTCCCCTGCAGACTTGCATCAAGTAGCGTGGGGTCGAGAAAAAAAAGAGCCACAACTGGCCACAACTGGCGCGGAAGGTGTTGCGCGAATCGTATGCATGTCGGCGAATTGTGACGATAATGTTCGTGAAAAAGTTGGCAAATAAAAACGTGAGACAGGGTCCTTTGTTTCTTTCCCGGGCGACTCTGCATTATTATCTTGCTGTTTTCTTCTCAAACCACTGCAGCTTCAACCATATCCGCACGGCGCCTTCGAAGAACCACCATGACAACTCCCGCTTATCCGACCGTGACTGTCCCGACAGACCCAACTGCCGTACTTGAGCTCCGAGCAACATCAACGGATGAAGGACCCGAGCTTTGTGGATTTCGCGAACGCACAGCCCCTATCAGATGCCCAACCGGGTCAACTTGCATGCACAACACGGACCTCGCCGCCGTGGGATGTTGCAAAAACGACCGCTGTGACTGGGCAACAACATGCTGCGACTACAATCCACGAACCCCGGCGATGGACACATGGTCTGTCGGGACAAAAATATTCACCTCAACTTGTGGCGGCCCGGACCCGGATCCAAGCTTGCTTCTCTCATGGTGGGTAGCCCTCGCTCGGAGTCTCACCCTTTTGGCGTTCCCGAAACTGACAGGATGCTCACAACACAGCACGAGTTCCGCAATCCCGTTCTGTGTTTTGGTTCGTTATGAGAACGGCTACACGACATACGAGGCCGATTTTGTCGCCGGACTTACACAGAGTATTCACTTCACCTCGGGAGCTCAGACGACGGCGTGGCCGGGACTGCCGAGACTGACCGGAAAGAACGGACCGCCCCCACCTGCGTTGAGAAATTCCGGGACAACGACAGCGACAGCTACAACGACGGTCTTAGTAACCTCCACGGCCACAGGGACCAACGCCCCCAGTCCAGGTGTCGTGGCAGGAAGTGTCGTGGGCGGTGCAGCGTTAGGAGCCATTGTCACGCTATTGGTTCTGTTGTTGACATGGTACACCCGAAACCGGGGTAGCACCGGTAAAGGCAGACAGAAGTCGTCGGTGGGCGGGTCCGAGTCGGCTTCAATGGTCGAGCATCGGGAAGAAGCTGCGGCCGCCAGCGTACAGGTTGAAGCGGGGGATTCGCCGGCGCCGATGATGTCTGCGGTGTCTCAGATGACGCCGGCAGATGCTTGGCTTGCGCCTGGGTATGATTTGCGTACCCGGGATCCGATTGAAGTGGGCTCGATTGGCCGGTACGAGATGGCGTTGGAGAATGGGCGTTGGGAGCTCGCCGCAAGATAACCACTGCTTTGACCAGTGAGTGCACTAGAAGTTTCCAGTTGAGGAGGGAGATTTCGTGGGCCCTTCTGACAATGCAAGTGCACCTACTTCTCTCAATTGACAGACCCATCAAAATGTGGACCATCTGCCCAGGGGCCTCGCTATGATCGAAGGTCGAGAAATCCACGAGAATGGGAGCATGTAGTCCACAAAATAGTCGTCTGCTAGTGCTAGTGTAGGCATATAGAATAATAATTAGGGTGCTGGATTTAGAAGCTAGATAGAATGCCTAGCATTTAGCATCATTCATTTCAGTGGCTTTTCCGGCTGCATTGGTCTCCATTTCCACGCCCACAGGGCGGCTGGCTAGGCGACTCGGAGTAAGCAATATCCGCCATAAGCCGCCATGTCAGCAGCGCAAACGGGCCCCAATCCTGAAGGATCACCACTTTTCATTTCGAAAGCACCTTACATGCCTGACGCGAGAAAGCCGGGCCGGTCTGGGGTTCGCATGAAGGTGTGGCACTGGCAAACAGTAGAAGGTGATGGCGACTTGGTAGACTCGGAAGAGAAGAGAAAGATCCGCTCGGATGACATATCATGCTGAGAATTGATGATCCTAGAGGGGGTTTATACTTCCGAACTTCGGCGCCTTTGGTTGCCGCTGTCGCATTCAAGTTGGCGCTGGGGAAGAAGCGACCCCCGTAGGCAGGAAAAAGACGGGTTGGAGACAGCAGAATGAAACTTCTTCGATTCCTTCAAGTTTCAATTGAAGTTGACGCGATTGCTTGCATCCCCAGGTAGTCACTGCCCAGGTTTCGTGCTAGTAGTACCTACCTTAGGTACCTTTACCAGCCTGAGCACTACTAGGACGGCCCAATTGAGCTGCCAGTGCCGGGCAGTGGTGAAGTTCTATGCACGCATATGGACTGGTAAAAGCTGACGGGGCATTGCAACCCTATCTTGCCTTGGATGATCGGCAGCGGCCGCTCCTCCCGGTCATTGTAACCCCCGACAGGGGTCGAGCTCGTTTAGTCCCCTAGGTAGACATGGCACACCAAATGCAACACGTGGACATCAATCTACGAAATCTACCTTACCAGATATCTAGTGGCTCTAAGCTTTTGTGCAGCCTTACCCATACAAGGCAGAACGCGATGACCGGGTTTCCTTCAACCTAATTTTAGGAGCCTGGCATTTCTCTTACCAACAAACATTGCTTTCGCTCAATGCAACGTGTAAGCCCCCAACCAGGTAACATCGAAGGGCTGTTTTGTTTAATTGCGTAGTTAGTGCTGATGTGCCGCGTACATGATGGATTGCACAAGACGCGAGCAGATTTCCACGGTGTCATGTGTCTACCTACATGTATATAAGCTCGCCCTTTTAAGGTTTTCCTTTATCGGATGTCCTTCAAGACAGGGCAATATCAATCATAGGTACTGAGACTTAGAAGATGGGCAAATCAACTCTTATGCGGCTTGCTGCCGCAAGTCTCGCCTCCATCGGCACCGTCTCGGCCTTGGGGCCACGGCTAGTCCAACCCTCCAGCCAACTCGACTCTCAACTGACACGACTTCACAAAAGAGCCGAGTGCGGTCCTGATATCGGAGCCTGCGATGCTGCCCGCTGCTGCTCAAAATGGGGCTGGTGCGGCATCGGCGACGACTACTGCGGCAGCGGATGCCAGCCCGGCTTCGGCCGTCTCTGTGATAGCGAAGGCGGCGGAGGAATACCGGAGCCAGAAGAGCCAGTCGGTAGCGAGGAGCCGATCCTCGCGGTCCCCCGTCCAAAGTTCGGAAGTATCCCCTACGGAGTCCGCATCGACAACTGCGCCACCAAAGGTACCATCGCCATCACCTACGACGACGGCCCGTTCCTCTACACGGCCCAGCTTCTGGACCTGCTCGCAGCGCACAACGCCACGTCCACATTCTTCGTCAACGGGCTCAACTTCGGTAACACGCGCGAAGCGCCCTACCCCAGCATCCTCCGCCGCATGGTAGCAGAGGGCCACCAAGTCGCCTCGCACGGATATACGCATGACTCTCTCGACGCCCTGACCGCCGCAGGGCGCAGAAAGCTGATGGCTCTCAACGAGAAGCTCATCAACGACACGCTCGGTTACTTTCCGACGTACATGCGGCCACCGTTTGGCTTCTGCGGCACCGCGTGTCAAGCCGAGATGGCGAACCTGGGATACCACGTCATCATCTGGAATCTTGACACGCTCGACTACGCGAACAACAGCCCTTCGACCATCAATGATAGCAAGGTTATCTTTGACTCAGCGGTTAATTTTGATGCGAGCAAGAACGCCTATATCAGTCTGGAGCACGATGTCCATGAGACTACGGTCCGCTCTCTGACAGAGCATATCCTACAGACGGCTCAGAGCAGGGGATATCGCACTGTTACTGTTGGAGAGTGTCTTGGCGATGCCCCTGGGAATTGGTACAGAAATGGTACGACTGGTGAACCTATCGGTGACGACCCGAACCCGAATCCCGGTAATGGCGGTGGCGGTAATGGTGGTGGTGACAATGGCGGTGGCAATGGTGGTGGCGGCAGTGATGAGATCTTGCCGTCCCCAGATGGGAGCTGCGGTGCCAGGGACGGTGGCAGATTCACCTGCTTGGGTTCTTGGGCAGGGCCTTGCTGCTCTCGTTTCGGATGGTGCGGAACGGCTGAGCTGGGATACTGCGGTGATGGTTGCCAGGCAGAATATGGCGAGTGTGGTAAATCCGGGAAAGCATAGAATAGAGAGTATACATAGAAGCAGAGAAGACTCCGCGGGTATCGTTGCTTGTGGGTTTAGCAGCAAGGGTAATTCGATTCCGAATTCGCTATTTATCGGAATTATTCTTTTGGACAGTGATAAATACCCAAGATCCTAGTATAGCCACCCCCGCCCTGCCTCAGAAGGCGAACGTCTTGACCCTCTTCAAAACCTTCGGGGAGGTCGAAGCAGCTCGGGGCGTACTCGTCTTCCTTGATCGTATCCGAATGGCAGACCCGATCCGTGGAAAAGATATCTGACTGAGTCAAATAACAAGAGCTGATTGTCGTGCGAACATACGTTGAGGCAATGCAAGGCCTGGCTGCCTAGCTCCGACAAACTTTTTGAACTCGGCCTTGTTGATTGGCTACTGGGGTATAAAAAAACTCTAACTGTATTAGGGGCTGGTTGAAGTGTGACACCACTGCGAAGAGGCGCTCGGCCTCAATCTGCTAGAGCTTGTCTTCCTTTGAGTCGAGAATACCATATCGCGAGATATCGTTAAATTTGGGCTAGTCGCCTTCATGGGGGACGTCTTCACCTGGGGCGTGTAGTACTTGTGGAACTTGATAAATGCAAGGACACATCTCAAGTCTGTTTTTCACACAGGCTCGCTGCCCACTACAAAGGTAGGCTGGGGAGGCGCATTCATGTTGGGCACTAGGATCCGTCCGTCCTGACTTCTTGGGCCTGTTGCAAGTTTAAGCCAACCTAACGTTAATCGAAAGGCGAAAGGCATGTTATAGTCACACTGTCTGTTTTTTAAGACGGACCTGGCTACACGAAATTCTCTTTTTCATGCTTCACTCTCGTGATGTTACTTCTCCTAGCTTAGACACGGCTCAGTCTTCACATGGTGGCGTTGGGCGTTGTTAGACCAAAGCGATATTGACACCTGAGGAGCAGAGAGACAGTTTTAAAGGTCGTACTTGAGATTTCCGCTCATGTTCCGGGACGAGAGCTGCGTTGTTCTGTTCTTCCTTGACCCCAGGTCCCCTAAGCTCGACCAACATTAAACATTACCAGGAGGCCGATGTGTTCCACTGCTCCTTCCAAGCCTCGAGGTCGCTAGCAGAACTGTGCTCTTTCAACAAAGACCCCCTTGACGTGATTCCAAGATATCGCATTAGTGCAGATTGGATATATCGGCAAAGACTCTGTTGATTCCTCCCCCGTGGAGACGCCTGTTTCATACATGCCCGGGTCGAGGAAGTCGCGGCATATGTAAGTCTCCCCGCCCTTCCTGTTGTCCCCCACCTCGACAGTCGTGAGCGGCGCACGGGAGTGGGCTTCCAGGTCCACAAGCGCAGGCCCCTGTGCTGTATCGACACCGATGAAGATGTGGCCCCCGGCCCGGGCGGTTTCGTTGAGTGGCGGGACGTCTATGGAAAACCCACCGCCATCTTTGCGATCGAACAGACCCCTGAACGGACCGCATTTGTTCAGTATGACCTGGACTTCATAACGCATCAACACGGCCAGGAGAACTTGCTTGTCGACCTTGGTGACGGCGTGCAGCTCGGACACGGAACGGCAGACCACGCGGCCCTGCAGAAAGTCGCGCCACGGCCAGTTTTCGACACGGCGCGATTTGAAATAGATCATGACGAAACCGGCCGCGGTCCACACCAAGACGGTGAGGTTAGACGGATCCACGCCGCCAATACGGTCCTGGACAGCGACGAGAGCTACGCCGCCGCAGATAAGAATGCCGACGGCGGCTAGGACGATGTACGAGTACCACACGCTGGTGACGATGACGGACCCCTCGTCAACAACCCACTTGTCAACCTCGGCTATGGCTTTGGCGTACTTCTCACGGGTGTTGCGGTATCGTTGGCGGAGCGCCTCGGCCTGCGCGGCAGGTGTGTCGCACTCGATGCCGGCGAGCGCACCCTCAACGGCCATGGGCGTGTCATAAACGTTCTGGAAGCGCTGCGGGTGCCCGTGAGCCCTTGCGGCTCGGCTTGCACTATTTTCCTCAAACTGCGACGTGCGCAGGCGCGCCGCGGTGAGACATGGCTTCTGGCGAAAGAACTTGGCGGGGTTGGTGGGGTCCGAGACGTGCATCGCAGCGCGGGCGAAGCCAGAAATTCCGCTTGGGACGTACCCGCACAGCATCGAGTACGGCACAAGGCAGCCAATGACGTCCCGCATCATCGTCCATGTTTTGCGCCCGGGCGCCGACGCGTCGAGGGCGCCGGTGTGGTCCAGCACCGTCCAGTTCCATACCAGCGTGGTGCGGTCGCCAACGGGGTACTCGGTAGAGGGCAACGACGACCAGATCTCGCGGCAGACGTCGAATACCGCCCCCGCGCAGAGGATCATGTTCCGCGTCGAGCCCGCGGCAATAGCGCCATCTCGTTCCTGGCAGAGCAGGGTCCTGGACCCGCGGAATCCAGTGTCGTAGATGACTGCGCTAGTCTCGAACAGGTCGGCCGTTTGCTCCACTTCCTCGTCCCACCGCAGTTGCGCCGCGCAGCCCGATAGCATCGTGGTGATGCCGGCATTGAACATGTATACCACGTTGAAGTAGCGCGCTCCCGAGTTGTCCTCCATCGCGATGTTCTCGTCTTCGTCTTTGCCTTTGCCGGCTTCGGCAACGCGCGCAAGCAAGTTGTTCATTCTGGACGAAATCTGCCCCAAGCGGACGTTCAGGTCATTCTGCGCCTCGATGGTCCGAGACACCGCGGCGGGGAGGTCTTGGGCAACAACCTTCAGCTTGCTCGCGAACTTGGCCAGCGTCGACAGGCAGTTCTCGGCCCAGAACTTGCCCCTGATGGTGCGGACCAGCACACAGGCCATGGTCGCTGTCAGGTAGTTGATGAGGGCGTGGTAGGCCTCATCGTTGTGGCTCGCCAGCTTCATCTGCTTGTCGAACCTCACGGTGCCCTCGTCAGGGTCAAAATTCCGCATGAGATTTCGGTAGGACAGGGCAAATGTGTCCCCTGACATCATGGACGGGCGATGCTCGAGCATGACAAGCTCGTTATCGTGGACGCAGATGTCTAGCGCGTGCTTCATCGCTGTGGCTAGGACGTGCAAGCGGTTGTAGCCCTCGCTATCGGCCGAGCCGTACCACTCCTCAGGTCCCTCTAGCAGAACTGGCGCTTCCGATTTCACCGCCGCGACGAGTCGACGGACCTCCAACTTCCAGAGGTCCATCTCTTGCTCCTCCGACACATCGTACAGCGTGAGGTCGTTGAATTTGGGAAGATCCCTCATTTCATATCCTTCCTTGACTTTGAACCGCAAGTGACAGTCAAGTCCTGAGAAGATGCTCTCTTCGTCGATATCCAGGTCCGCAAGGCGGAATCTTTCGGTGTGGATCGTATCATCGCGGTCGTCCCCAAGCCATGGACCGTGTACCCCGATCCGAACCGTTTTGGCGCGGCGCAATGGTCGATGGCGTCTTGCGTTCGTGTCGTCTCCATCGAGCCGTGCTCCTCCCAGTTCTGAGATGGAGTTGCGGTTGCTTCTTGCAGATGCAGCGTCCATGATTTTGTTTTAGTGTTTATTAGCAGCTCCAGCAAGGCAATAGTACATAGACTTTCTGGGTTACATAGCTGGATGAAGATGAATGAACTGCAGAGATGAACCCGCCTCGAGTTTGTGGTGGTGGGCTGTGGTTGTGGGCCAGAATAAAACCACCCTTGACAACACCACCTTGATGCATTGCTGGTCTCCTATAGGCAGAATACACCGCCCCCTTTCAATAGTTCTTGTTGTGCATTGCGTGACGATACCTATGCCTTTTCCATCGAGTGGCTTATGCATGGCTGCCTTCATCTGGCTTCAACGACGCCCCCAGTGCCCGTTTCCGCTCCTATGAAGCCCAATTCGTTCACGGGTGAGGGGTAATCAGCCCACCAAGCTTCACTGCATATGCGGGCGTTCTAAGTCTCTAATGTCGGTACTTATATTTTGCTCACAGCCTTGCCGATCGAAGGCGACGGAGAACAACAAGCTGAGCCTCTATCAAGTGCCCAGCTGACCAGGGCGCTAGTTGTGGTCCTGGAGGGGGCACCCCAGTCTTGCTCTGCTTTTTATGAACTCCGACCTTTGCCACACAGCTCTTTATTTGCGCACAAAACTGCGGAAGCCAACAGATGTTGGCCCTTCTTCTTCCTGTCTCAATGAGCATCCCATAGGTAATCTGCCTGGTTTAACCCCATCACAGTTCCTACAACCAACCTGTACCATCCTTATCCCGCAAGGGAACGAAACGGGTACACGCCTTTCAACTCTATCACCGACCGACCTATAGCGTATGCGTACCCCTGCTCAAAAACGCAGACAATGGCGTTGCCTGAAGGGCTCCCAGACTACCAGAATGTCTTTTCAAGAGCCGACCGAGACGCTGGTGACCGAGGATCGGAAGAGGTGCAGCCTTTCAATTCCAAATTCACAGATATCAAAGAAATATGGCAAGACGGGGAGCTTCTCATTGTAACAAAAAGCCAAGACCAGTTCCGACAATCTCGAAAGAGTAAGAAGCGGTATGGAGAATACTCGCTTCTTCTGCGGCGAGTTCTGGACTTAGATGAGAGGCGCAAGCCGGTGCTCCAGTTGGAGCTGCAATCGGAAACGCTACGTCGAGCATTCCGCAAGATCGCGCAGGGAACCACCACCATCAGCCTCAGCCAGGATCCTATCACTATCTTTCAGCCCTACCCGGAGCTGTACCACTGCCGGGAAGATATCAGGACCGCTGCGACGGCGGAAACCACGGATGAGCTTACTCGGCGGGAGCTGCAGCTGCTGATCGACTTCGAGACCCAGTACATGGCTGAAACCCTCGCAGTCATCACTGCCTTCAAATCCAGCGAGACAATCGAGTTCGAATGGCTCTGGAGTCTTTTCCGACCGGGCTGCGACGTGGTCGTCCAGAATAACTCCGTCACGGAGACGCCAATCGAGTGGTGCGCGAAGCTAAAGTCGTTCAAAGTGAGAGAGGACCCTAGCGGACTGTGCTGGCTGATCACGGTCCAACACACGGCGTTTAACGGCCAGTGGTTCGGGCGGGGAGAGACGGACTTTCGGTTTCCTGCCTTTACTGGAACCGTCCCCATTGTGCAGTTGCCGGCCTACCCTCTTAAATACCATCAGCAAAAAGACCTTCTGATCGAGGCGTCGGTCGAGTGCGGGGCCATGTACGAAAAGTACTGCAGGGCAAGCGCGAAGGGCGCTGAACCGCCCGTTGGCACCACTATGGTGTGCAATGGACTTTTTTGGGCCATGAGAGAAGAATCCGGGCGGGCTCCGAGGATGCACGACAGTCCTTCTCAGACGGTCAGACAGGCCCTTTTCCTACTCAAACTTCACATTGACTGCGACTAACACGATGCGGGCATAGATCAGCGGGCGCGTAATGATAGACGCCGAGGGGTTTTTCAGCAACTACCCCATGTGTCGAGATACACTCCTTCCCGAAGCTACTGCCAGAGTTGGTGGAATAAACTACGATAGCGACGATAGCTCCTCCGTAGAAAGCCGTAGATTCTTCATGCGGCGATCCCGACAATACCGTCGCCGCACAACCGGCTCAAGCATGGCCATTTCCGCACACGTTGAACCGACACCCCTCACCAACGACCAACTCCGAACGTGCTCTCCCTTCATCCCCGCCTTCTCTTTCTCCGCCCGCGCATGGGGTCTCGTCCTCATCCGCGAGCTCGATGAGGTGGACTGGAACACCGAGGTGTACGACAAGCTTCAAATGGACGAGGACATCAAAACGACAATCTACCAGGTCGTCAAGAGCCACTCGGCGCAAGCAAACGACTTTGACGACTTCATCCAGGGTAAGGGACGCGGTCTCGTCTTCCTGCTACACGGCCCGCCGGGTTGCGGCAAGACCATGACGGCCGAGAGCATCGCCGAGTCGTTGCAAAAGCCGCTGTACAGCGTCAACGGCGGCGAGCTCGGCACGTCACCTACAACAATCCAGAATGCGCTTGAAGGAATCTTTGCGCTTGTGAGTCGGTGGGATGCCATTTTTCTCTTGGACGAGGCCGATGCTTTTTTGTCTAAGCGGGGCGACAGCGTCGAGAAGAACGCGCCTATATCGGTGTTTCTGCGCGTGCTGGAGTACCAGGCGGGCATTATTTTTCTTACAACCAATCGTCTGCCGGATATTGACGATGCGTTTCACTCTCGGATTCATGCGTCGATAGCGTATGCTCCGCTGGACGAAGCCAAGACACGCGCCATTTGGAAGGAGCTTGCGTTTGAAAAGTGCGGCTATGCGCTGTCGGACGTGGAAGTGGCAGAGTTAGGGGCGTTGACAATGGACGGGAGGGCCATTAAGAACGTGCTGAGGTTGGCGGTTTTGTTTGCCAAGGCAAGGGGGGGGGGAGAGGACATGGGATTTAGGGATATTAAGGCGGTTTTACCCTTGACTAGGGCCGGTATTGTCAGCAGGTAGTACTTGTGGTAATGCAGTGAGATGGCGGCGCTTTCTAATGGTGGTGTTTTTTTTATGGTAGTGATGTTAGTACCCAGTTACAGGGTCTCGAGAAATTCGGTTTTCTGAGGTCACCGTGCACCTCATTATAACCCTAACCCCCTGAAACCCTCACACACCCAACCCTCGAGAGTGCACGGTGACCTCAGAAAACCGGATTTCTCAAGACCATACAGTAGTCTGGGGGGTGTGGATAGTGACGTTGTTGATGCCATTCTCGCTTAAGGTGCCGTTGAGGATGCTTCGGACCTTGTCCTCGCACCCAGAGAAGCGGTAGGCTGCGGCGGAACCAGCAATGTACAAGGGAACGATGACCAAAGACTTTCGTAGATGTGTCTGCCGAAGTTGCATCTGGACGGAAGGCTGTGTACTTGGAGGGTGAAGTGGACCATCACAGGAGATAATATGAGATATGTCAGATAACTATATGCACGCATTCTCTCATGTCCGAGAGACGTGGTAAATCGACCTGGTGGTAATGCAGAGAGAGGTACATGATTTCAGTCGTCGGTTCTTCGACAAGCAACTGGCTCAGCAAGAGCCGGAATTCGACAAACTCCTGTTTTGTGTATATTGAAGCCTCCTCAAATACCTACTCTTCATGGGCGGAGTCTTACCAGACTTTGGTCCCCGGGAGCTTTCGGGCCAGAAAACATGCTTCCCAACATTTTCGTCTTGGCGCTGATGTCGCTGGACCAAAGGTTGCAGTCGATGAAATGCAACAGCCGCAGTTGACCTTTAATCCGCGTTGTCAACCTTGTTTTGCGCCACAGGTTGAGCAAATCCCTCAGCCCAGCTCCCTTTTGTTGAGACGTCGGGGACACCCGGATGCCAATGCAGAAATCTGCAAGACTACCTTGGGTTCTGAGCGAAAGCAATGCAACTTAGACGCACAGAGGTCCCTTCGGCTACTTTCCCGCCAGTCTCAAAACAGAGCCAGGGTGCCATCGCAATAACATCCTAGCCACTGCAACCTGCATTTACACAACCTGGTTACACAGCTCCTAATTGGCTGCCGAAACACGAACCATGTCCCTTCTCGCAGCAGGCCACATAGAACTCATGCAAATAACTGCATGTCAACGTCCCATGGCTATCGGCCTTAGAAGCATGACAAAGCGCTCGCGGCCGTATTACTTGCGTAGTAGATAAGGGAAGAATAAGACTTGGCTTACCCCCTCCGTCTCACCTCCATCTTAGACCTCACTATGCCTTCACCTCCACTTGAAGGTTCACATCGATACTACTGTGTAGCTGGCAGCAATAAAAACCGCCCAATATGTCGATTGAACTAGGCGTTGTGATCCCTACTGTAGGTCAGTAATCCGCCCAGAACTGACATAAACACTCACATCCCCACTCGCAGCAGGAGGACGTGATCAATGACGGAGATTCGGCTATCTCCAGCATCGAAGGTTCCACAACCTCAGTTGCCGAGTCAATCTATGACTATCGCCGCATCCAAGGCCGCACCTTCACCAAGAAATCCGACTACTGGGGCCCCAACGACGAGCAGCAGAATGAAGGCCTCGATATCACCCATCACTGGATGACACTCCTTTTCGATGACCAACTCTACAGCGCCCCGATCGGCAACGAACCCCAGCGAATCCTCGACGTTGGTACCGGCACTGGAATCTGGGCCATCGACGTCGCCGACGAGTTTCCGACAGCTCAAGTAATCGGCATCGACGTCTCGCCCATCCAACCAGCCTGGGTACCCCCAAACTGCGAATTTCACATCGACAACGCCGAGCTCGATTGGACATGGCCAGCGAATCACTTCGACTTCATCCACATGCGCAGCCTCGAAGCGTCCATCGCCGACTGGCCTGCGTTGTATCGCCGTGCCTTCAAGCACACAGCGCCCAACGGGTGTCTGGAGATAGTCGAGTTCGACATCGAAACTCGGTCCCAAACAACCGAACTACCCCCCGACCACGTCTACAAGACATGGGCCGACGCAATGTTCTCTGCCGGCGATCGGCTCGGCAAGACGTTCAAAAATCACGCCAACGACGGCATCGCCAAGGGCATGGCAGCGGCGGGGTACGTCGACATCGCAACGCGTGTCTTCCGCGTTCCAATTGGAGGATGGAGCTCCGATAAGCGGTTTAAGGAAATCGGGGCGCTCAACTTGATGTTTCTGGACCAGTCGCTGGAGGGGTTTGCGCTCTTTCTGTTGCATCATGTGCTGGGATGGGAGATTGCTGAGGTTCAGGTTATTGTGGCCAAGCTGAGAGCGGCACTGAAGGAAACGAAGTTGCAGCCGTACTATAACCTGTGAGTTGATGCACTGGAGCTGGAAGAATCGCGGTTGGAAACTAATGGTGGTGTGTTGTAGGTATGTCGTCTATGGGCGCAAACCGGGTTCGGCCGATGTCGCGAATGTTGCCAGCTGAAAAGATTCGACACTGCGCTGCGTGGATTCATCTTGCCTTTTGGAGACATGGAAGCTTCTTGGGTCAACTTGAACTTGAAAGCAAGGAAGGCGGCACAGTTCTTCTTAAAAGCGTGGAGCAACACCAGTGTTTGCATTGATGCGAGCAATCTTTGTTTAGTAAGAGTGCTCTGACTTGAACAAAGGAACTCATGAGCGAGTGTGATAATGCCCTTTCCCCTGACGGGCTGTTGCGAAATTGAAAATGATTTTGAAGATGCCACTTTCCATCTTTTCAGGGGCGTTTGCTGCCAAGTGTCTTTGAGTTCACACAGTGTGGAGATGCAAACAAGACGTTGCGCTGGACTGTGATCTTCGATGTCCGGCTGGCATCAGGGCACTATTTAGACACCGAACTAAGACATTACTTTCACCTTACTCTTCTCCTAATGTTCTGCTAGGAAACTGGGTCGTCAGGTGAAAAGTTTGGCCCTGCGATGCGACCCCAAGGTCCAATGCTCGGCAGGGTGTCAGAGCCCCACAGTCGGGATGGATTCCGCCACCACAGGCATTTTTTGACTGTGACAACGCCAATTCCAAGGCAAATTTCCCCTCAACCAAGAGCTCCGCCACGACCGCCAAGAGTCGTCCAACATCGATTCTCCTCCCGGAATTGAAGCACGTGGCCTGCGCCGTCCGCATAGAAAAAAGATACATCATTGAGGCCGCGCTCCGAATGAATCCGATCCTCGCGCAGGCCTGCCACGCCTCGCGCAAGCCATCGCCATGGCCACCGCTGCCGAAAAGCTCGACACCGGCATCATTACCGAGTGGAGATCAATTGTAACATTGATTGTTTTTGTGTTGACGAGTAAGTCCGCGCACAAAAGTCGAATGGAGCTAATGACGATGCAGATATTAATGTTTTATTCCCTTTCCACATCCCCATCTACCTTCCCCGGCGACTGGCAGATGCATTCCTCGATGTCTTGGCAGCCGTGAGGGTTCTGCCTACTAAGGCAGAGACACCTCTCAGTGGTGCGCGCAGTACCCTCGTGATACTCAACTTTCCAATGAACTTCGTCACGGCGCCTCTCATAGCAGATCTATTCCTCCTCGCCATATCCGCCATCGGAAGGGAAGAGGTTCGTGGCGGCACCCTCGGCACTGACCACATCTCACCACTCGATATCATGCTCTTTTTCATCACGCTCGCATATATCGCCATTTCGATCGACGCCTCTGGCCTCATTCGGTGGTTGGCCTACAAGGTCCTGCTCTGGGGAGGAGGCAGCGGACGCAGACTCTTCTTCTACTTGTATACGTTTTTTGCCGTACTCGGAAGCTTCATTGGGAACGACCCCATTATCCTCTCCGGCACTCCATTTCTTGCATATATGACACGGGTGTCAAGCAACATCTCACACCCCAGGGCTTGGATCTTTACTCAATTTGCTGTCGCCAACATCGTTTCGGCTATTCTGGTTTCTTCGAATCCAACAAACCTCGTGCTCGCCGGCGCTTTTCAGGTCCGATTTATCGACTACACAGTTAACATAATTGTTCCCGTCGTCATCACCGTCATCGTTCTCTTTCCATGCCTCCTATACGTTGTCTTCAGGAAGGAATATCTTATCCCCAGATCAATCACGCTGCACGAACTCCCAGAAGAGGTCAGAGCCGAAACTCCGAAGAACCCTTGCATTCCTTATGCGAGAGGCGCAGCAGAGGAAGAGGAGAACCTCCACGCAGACGACGAACAAGGGAAGCTCATCGAGTTAGCGGAGATCATGCATCCGTTTCTCGACAAGCAGAGCGCCATTTTTGGATCGCTTGTCATCGCAACAACTCTCATCGTTGTTTTGGTCCTCAACGCGGTGAAACCAACAGGCGGAGACCTTCCCGTCTTCTGGGTGACCCTGCCTGCAGCGGTGGTCATGTTCTGCTGGGATCTCGGGCGAGGATGGCTGGGAAGAGGGCTGTCCCGCAAGATCGCACACGACGGTCGTCGTGAGCTTGATGAAGCCCGTGCTGAACATGCCAGGGAATCGGACACTTCGCGCCCGGGAGGATTTGATCCGTCAGAAACCAGAAGCAACAGCGAACCCAGGACCAGTCGCGAAGATGCCCAGGGCAATGGGAATGAGAAGAATTTTGCCACCCGGTCCCCAGATAATGAGTCAACCTCTGGCGTTGACACAGCGGACACCATAATTAGAGGACAGCCATCAAGCAGTCCCGATGTTGGCGAGGGAACGAGAAACTGGGAGAAGAGTTTGGGGGTTGGAAATCGCACTGGCTCGTCAGCAGGCTCCAGCTCGTCCGAAGTTGAAAAGCCGACGCTGGTATCTTTGGTTTCGGATGCATGGACTTGGTCGCGAGAAACATTTCCCACCGCCAGCTTCGTGCTCGCCCATCTACCGCTGGCGCTTGTGCCCTTCGCCTTCACGATGTTCGTGCTTGTTCAAGCGCTGGTCACGAAAGGCTGGGTTCCCGTATTCGCTTATGGATGGGATCACTGGGTCAGCAGAACCGGGACAATTGGCGCAATCGGCGGCATGGGGTTTGTATCGGTTATTCTCTGCAACGTAAGCGGCTTTCTTGTTGACATGTGGTGTAGTATTCGGCTAATCTTTTGTCAACAGTTCGCGGGAACAAATATAGGGACCACAATCCTTATCTGCAGAGTGCTGCAAGCGTGGCAGCTCATCCACGAGCAAAACGGGACACCGATTTCCAACCGGACCTTCTGGGCCACCGTGTACAGCATGGCGCTGGGCGTCAACTATGGGGCGTTCAGCACGGCTTTCAGTGCCTCGTTGGCCGGACTGCTCTGGCAAGACATCCTGGGGAGGAAGCACATCCACATCCGAGCACGCGACTTTGCGCGCTTCAACGTCCCGATCATCACGATATCAATGGTCGTGGGGTGTGCGGTACTCATTGGAGAGGTTTATCTCATGAGAGACACCGAGCCGTATGTTCCATCATGAACGGGAGCCGTTTCGATATTTTCAGAGGGATTTCTACGTCGGCGGTTTAGATCTATTTTGCATCAGCGCATCGCGTTATCTGCCTTTCAACGGTTTTTGGCTTTTTTTGACGCGTGTCCCGCATCGATGGTCCCGGTTTGGGGCCCGGAACTGCAGCCGAAATCCATCGCGCATGATGAAGCCAATGGGAGAGGCGAAGGAAATGAGGCGAGCAGCGCGTGCAGCTGCAGGGAAAGGGGATCAAAACAATGCAGGCACGAGACTCTCAGCTTGACGCAGGTGCGGGCCTTTTCTTCTTATCCGGGCAATGATGTCCTTCGAGAGTCGCATCCATGTCCTGAAGCTAGACCCTGACGGTTGTTCCCGCAGCGAGGCGCTGCAGCGCTTGGTGAGCTGGCCAACAGCAATGGTTCGGGATATTAAGCGAAAAGCTGAATTATGCCATGGATTCACCCAACCCACCGGATTGGCTCCTCGGGCCCTATCACGGAGCGCCAAGGATAACAACACAACCACGATCCGTCATTGGGGAAATCGATTTCAAAACAGAGACTCCTAGGGCAACACGGTCCGAAAGAGCAAAATAATAAGATGAGATGCCCGCGGTGTTTCTCGGGGCGTACAGCCAGGGGATTCCCCTGATGCATTTTCCTCCCGTCTTCTCGTGCGCGTTTCTGTCGACAAACACTTTCGTTTCAATCCGATCCTGCCAGATTTCAGCGATTTTGGATCTCCCAGCTTCAGCGCCGCGTGTCACACGATAGCCAATGACGCAGCGGTAAAAGGGTCCATCCATATCATGCCCCACAATGGACTGAGATGCTGCGAGACCTTACTGCTTTTGGTTCTGCACCCCTCAGGGGCGCTCGGACGGCCCCTCGACATCACTCGTCGAGACGATGACCTCCCGGCGCGGGCCACGGCGCTCAACGTCTTTGCCGCCCTCTTTACCATCCTCACGCTAGTCATCCTCGCCGTGTGGTTGATTTTCAGATTCGTCAGACAAGCGCTGGCGGGCGTGTCGGCGACTGTCACGGGGAGCACTTCGAGCTCGGCGTCGATGACGAGCACGACGGTTTCGTATGGCGCCCTCATTGGACATCCTGAGAGGGGTATGCTGACAGTTTTTTTTCCCCACAGGGAGCATGTGTGGAGGTCGCCAACCCACGGGTTTGTGGTCAACAAGGACCGAGGCAGAGTCACTGGCGAAGTGCGTCGACCGAGGGGATGATAATATCTACTGTTTTCTTATTAATTCTTCACTTCATGTCGTTATGATGGCAAAGACTGGAACGGACTCGGGACATTCAGCATGGCATGAGCAAGCGTATTCTATAGACAGCATGTTTTTGGTTTTTGTGTATTTGTTTGATTTTATGGGGTTCATTGGCTTCTTGTTTTGTTTTTGATATATTGATGGCTTCTTATACGATAATGCAAGATCTTTTGGAAAGAGCAGGAGATTAGATCCTGATAACTCGTTGGATTCTTGTTACAGATCGAGTCAATTGCCATTTTGCGCCCTTGTCTTGGCAAAGATGTTTCCTGTTGGACTGCAGACCATACCTACGAACATTAGGGGCCGCCCCGGGTCCATTACAATCAATCGTCCAGGGCTGATCTCATGCAGATTTTCAAGGTCTTTCGGCAGCCCCAATAAGCAAACCGCAACGGAATTGCCGTTTTTTTCTGATAAGACAGTCGAATGCTGTCTGTCCCCACTCTCACAAACGGGGAAACCTAATACAGCCCCATTGGATTAATAAATATGACTGTGGCCGGATACCAACTGGAGTGCGAAGGGTTCTACGCAGCCCCCCTTCCCCTCCCGTCCCTTTCTTTTTACCAGGGGCTTAAAACATGCGTAGGATGAAGGCAAGGGGGACGAAGTCTTGGAAGACATCCTCAATTGTGAGAGTACTAGTAGTCCGGAGAGATAAGCCTGGCCTTGACTGCCAGCTTTTTTTAAAGAGGCCGTCTCGGTGTACGGTGGTCAACGTCTCCGTGTACGGTAGCCCCACATATTTTGCCATATATAACCCTAACCCTGCGCGTAACACTTGACCCCACATAACCCCGCGCACCTGTGACAGCTGCCAGACCGCACCTAAATGCCACCCCATTAATTGGAACGCACATAAATAAGGCTTACATAGCGAAACTGGGCCAAATCCGCGTTTTCCGCAATAAAATTACAAATAACTACTATTATTATAATGATGACTAAGCCGTAGGCTCACCCTCTGATTGGCCAGAACCGTTACCAACACTCTGGCTTAATGCCAGGGCTCGCGACCGTGTAACCCTAGTTCCTTACGTTCCTACTCTCCTTATAACTCCTGACGGCGTAGAGGAGGCTATTATTATCGTCGAGGATGGCGTACGGGCATTGCCACGACCTTAGGAGGCGTTGCTAGACGCTAGGACTGCAATTCCACCAGCTATAACTGTCGTTTGGCTCCTCTCCAGTACCACACCCTCCCACTATGATAGATTGCGGCGAATACTCGGCATTATGCCTGACTTACGGCCTGTAGACTGCCTTAGTGCCCTACTGCGCGGTGCCGCCGCGGTCGCACTACGCGCCCCTAAGCCTCTACCCCTGACCGCGCCCCTACCCCTGACTAGCTGGCTATTTAGAACTATAAGGGGCTGGCTAGCCGGAATAGTGGCCTGACTGCCCTGTGGAAGCGACGCTGTTAATATAGGTGCGGAGGGATTGCTTATAAAGGCTGTAGAGCCACGTAGTCTACCCTTAGTATTGGTGACACGGTTAAACTCTTACAAACGGAGATACCTATCGTCGTCGGTGATACTCTATTACGACCTGCACCTGACACAGGCCTTGAGAGGACTGGCGCGGGTTAAGACAGAACGTATGGCAGGACGCTAACAGGTGAGGGGCGTTCCGAAGACGGCTTGTTGAGCTAGCAATTCCTAGACGGGGGGTTTAATGTCACTGTAGGTTGTTGTCACTATAATGCACAGAGGGGAGTCTGAACAGTAGGATATAAATGAACAATTGAATATTAGCGTGAGGAACCAGAGTCCCTCACGGTGGTTGTGGGCATAACCATGACTATTTATACTAACTAGCTAGAAGTACCTTGTACCTTGCTTAGTGGCCTGTTGTTTAGTGAAGGACTGAGTAACCTGCCACTGAGCACCTCTTGCTTGGAGGTCTCACGGATGCTTAGTAGGTGAGCACTCCTGCCAAGACTAAGCAACTGCTGGTTGGTCGTAGGGGCTTCGGGTCTTTATACCCCTGGCCCAGTGCGCAGTACCGTGCGTACTGTCTTCCTGCACTGTTCCTTGTGTGGGGGATTCGTCGGGCCGCTCCGGCCCAAGTGACGGCCTGCAGGGTCGTCACATACTCCTCTCTAACCACTAGAAAGAGTGGAAGTCCTCCTTAGCTAACGATAACTGTTTGGCCTGGTGTTTACGGAGGAGGTTGTGACTACAGGGTATACTGTACTGGGCTGTAAATCGCTTGGTACAGTCGTTAAGAGGTTCCGGTATAGGGTTAGTTTGAGTAAGTATAGCACTAAGCATTACCCTGTATTGTTCCCTTACGAGATCCAGGGCTTTAGAGGAGATGATATAAGGCGCTTTACTAAGCTAACCTTTATTCAGGAAGTCGTAACGGAGGCGCTTTTTCTCTGCCTTTAAGGCCTCGTCGATATTCCGTTCCATAGCCTTAACCATCTTAATCGCTTGGCGGATCGTGTGATTGACAGTACTGTTACCGTTAATAACGAATAACTTAAGATATCGGTTTACAGACTCTACTGGTGACGTGGTTCGTTGGCTGAAGTTAAGCTATATGTTAATATAACAGCCGGCCCACTGCTCTTTATAAAGCATCCAGATCTCCTCGAAGTACTTAATAATGTTGGTTTGTTAAGGAAAGTAAGCCTTCAGCTTCTCCCAGGCGGCGTTGAAATCATCTTCAGTGTGAGAGTAAACAACACACTCCCACAGCTTATAGATACCAGCCATAGAGTACTCTACGGTCTCTGGAGCCAAGCCAGGGCGGCCGTCTATCAGTCTGTTATCACAATCCACAACTCTCTCCTCCTGGCTGTTAACTAGATGGTCAAGATCATCTGTTAGACTGCCAGACCTTATAAGGGCAAGGGCTGCAGTAACTGCCTTTACAGCTTTCTTATTCCACTTCTTCTTGATGTTTAGGCCAGCATTCTTATTAAGATAGAACACGCAGACCTGGGGCAGGGCTTAAGGGTATCGTAAGGTAATAGCATTCCTTATAGCGGTGTCGAAATCGGTGATGGTAATAAGCGGCGGAGGCGTATGGATCTCTCGGCGCACACGGTTGACTTGCTCTATTAACTATTACGACCTGCACCTGACACAGGCCTTGAAAGGACTGGCGTGGGTTAAGACAGAACGTATGGCAGGACGCTAACAGGTAGGGGGCGTTCCGAAGACGGCTTGTTGAGCTAGCACTCCTAGACGGGGGTTCAATGTCACTGTAGGTCGTTGTCACTATAATGCACAGAGGTGAGTCTGAACAGTAGGACACAAATGAA
>Ga0247758_1000347_pt1 | contig 40902 bp, 41 predicted proteins | sample UWRJL156409C4_FD_180950 | JGI IMG/M metagenome (GOLD analysis project Ga0247758, IMG submission 180950) | Plant litter microbial communities from Arlington Agricultural Research Station in Wisconsin, United States - UWRJ-L156-409C-4 | ecosystem: Environmental > Terrestrial > Plant litter >...
GACCGCTACCGTTTTTCATCGGATCTTCAAGTGAGTTCATCATCTGTACGGGCCCGTAATGCTGCTTAGTTAGCGGAGAAGAGCTCGTGTTTCTGCTGGCGTACCTGCAGTGAGACAGAGGTGCACTCACTCAAAGTGCGGCGGCCGGCAGAAACACGGGATGGAGTGCGAGGTGGACCTCCCGCGAATCGGAGGCGTAGTTGCGAGCACAGGTCCACAGGGCAACATCCCGGACAACGTCAGTGGTCAGGATCTCAGCATCTTAGCGCGGCGAGCTGACGATGGTGGGGTGGCGGGGCAGCCCCTCGCAACGAGATACATTCCACTCCCTGGAGCCGGGAAACAAGGAGCTGAGCTCCCCCCTTTCGTGTTTCCAAACAGACAGCCGAGAAGTGTTCAAAAGGACCTCGCTCTGACTCGCATTACAACTCTCGGCCATTCTTCTGGTCTTGCCCGCACTCACCAAACCCAATTGAAGAGTCTCTGTTCCCTGGTAACGCGTACCCCGCAGCGAAAATGGACACCCTCAAGCAAGCCCTGCACCTTGGGTCTAACAATGGGCCCCAGGAGCCAACGCCGGAGCAGGTCTCCGAATTGAAGGAGAAGTACACACTCGCCGGCCAGAGCCAGGTTTTGACCTTCTACGATTCTCTGTCCGCCGCTGAGAAGGCAGCACTCTACCAACAGCTGTCCAACTTCGATCCCCTTTATATCAACACCATCGCCGCCAAGGCCCTTGGCCCGGCCAAGACAGACGAGAATGAGCCCACGAAGCCGAAGCTGGAGCCTCTCCCCGAGACTGCAACGGCCAGCATCCTGGATTCGAAGAAAGAGGATATTGATGGGTGGTACGCGTCTGGATTGGATCTGATTGCCGCAAACAAGGTGGCTGTCGTCCTCATGGCCGGCGGGCAGGGCACTCGCCTCGGTAGCTCAGCCCCCAAGGGCTGCTTCGACATCGGTCTGCCCTCGCACAAGTCCCTGTTCCAGATCCAGGCAGAGCGTATCCTCAAGGTTGAGAGACTCGCATCCGCAAAGGCTGCTTCTGGAGTCAAGGTCGTCGTGCCGTGGTACGTCATGACCTCCGGCCCGACCCGCAAGCCCACCGAGGACTACTTCAAGGCACACGACTATTTTGGTCTGAGCGCCGAGAACGTTGTGATCTTCGAGCAGGGCGTGCTCCCCTGCATCTCCAACGACGGCAAGATCCTGCTGGAAAGCAAGGGTAAGGTTGCTGTCGCGCCGGACGGCAATGGTGGCATCTACAATGCCTTGGTCGAGTCAAAGGTTCTCGACGACATGAAGGTCCGTGGGATCGAGCACATCCATGCGTACTGCGTGGACAACTGCCTCGTCAAGGTGGCCGACCCTGTGTTCATCGGTTTCGCCGCTGCATCCAACGTCGACATTGCCACCAAGGTCGTCCGCAAGCGGAACGCTACCGAGAGCGTCGGGCTGATCCTGTTGAAGAACGGGAAGCCGGACGTGGTCGAGTACAGCGAGATCGACAAAGAGGTAACCGAAGAGCAAGACCCCAAGCAGGCGGGCGTGCTCAGGTTCCGGGCAGCCAATATTGTCAACCACTACTACTCTTTCCGCTTCCTTGAGAGCATCCCAGAATGGGCCAAGAGCCTGCCTCACCACGTGGCCAAGAAGAAGATTCCCTATGCCGACTTGAAGACGGGTGAGACCGTGAAGCCGGAAAAGCCCAACGGTATCAAGCTGGAGCAGTTTGTCTTTGACGTCTTCCCCATGCTGGATCTGAGCAAGTTTGCGTGCATGGAGGTACGCCGCGAGGACGAATTCAGCCCTCTCAAGAATGCGACCGGCACTGGCGAAGACGACGCCGATACAAGCAAGCGTGATATCATGCTTCAGGGTAAGCGGTGGGCACAGGCTGCCGGCGCCAACGTAACCAGTGAAGAGCCAGACGCGGGTATCGAAATCAGCCCACGGATGAGCTACGTGAGTACTCCCAAATATATACCTGTAAACTGTCAACAAGCTAACGAGCTCATTAGGGAGGCGAGGGCCTTGAGAAACTGTCGGGAACGACTGTCCGGGCCCCGGCAGTCATCGAAGTGGAGTGAAAAAGGAGCAACCTCGCATGAAAAGAAATGGCGTTTGATGCTACGTTGGACGAGTGATGCATTGCGATAACTAGCCCACTTGTATTAGGCCGTGTCTTGACAGCAAGCAGTGCAATATATGTAGCATGGTTGCCTGCCTCTGTGTCAACCTCAGCTGCCTCGGCTCCTGTTTACCTTGCGCCACCACAATGGCAATGACACTGGTGATGAGCTATGCCTTGAACTCCATGCCCTAGAAACGCCTCGCCCGCTCGCCAAAGAGAGACCGGACCATCTAACAGTCGAACGTCGGAAATAAATGCCCCCCCCTGCTCTCACTACAGCTTCTTCTCAGACTGGCTATTAAGGAAACTCAAGTAGCAGTTCCACCCAATACTAATCCCGTTCACAAACAATAACCGATGCTCCAACGGAATCACCTTGAAGTTGATGAGCTGCACGAACGGCCAGATCATATAGTTGGTGCGTAGCGCCTCGCCGTAACTGCGCTCGAGCTTCTCGGAGGGACTGCTCCCTTCGAGGACGGCCATGCTACTGAGGAAAATACCGATGAAGGTCGGTGCGAAGACTCCTTGGTCGACTGCTACACGCGCTAGGATCGTGGCGTTGGGCGATGGGAGCTTAACGTGCCGCTGGAGGAACTTGAACCAAGTTGCAGCGCAGGGGCCGAAGATTACTGCGTTCGGTTAGTTCGCGACTCGCGCTGTGGATGGGGGCTGTGTGAGATGGGGGGTTTGAGAGTGCGATGTGAGGCGGTTGGTTGAAAGATAAGGGAGGGAGAGACAAACCACCGCCGTAGAGGAGCATGCGGCCGGTGCGAGCCAGTTCGTGCTTCTCGATCCCGCGCTTCTCAACTGCCTGCTGCGCGACGACATCGCCGACGCCAAAGAGGATTGAGGTCGTGATGGCCTGGGTAAGAAGTGGCCGTGCCGCCAGGCGGGCTTGGTACCTGGGGGTTGTTGTTAGCCCAATTCATTGACCCGCTGCAGTCCGATAGAGGGGTGGATGTTGGGGGCTGTACCATCTGATAACCATGTTGACCGCTTCGTTTGAGCGAGCAAGTGAGTGAGGGAGTGAGGCGTCTCAGTGAGAGGAAGCGCTCAGCGGAGGGCTCTAGCCTCCTTTGAACAAACTACCCGTTCCTCTCACGGGGCAAACATGCGGATGCGACCTCGGGATTTTGCTCGGCTCGCTGCTATCACAGACGATCAGTTGCTGGCAGCGGCGGCGGCAGCGGACGGGCAGACAGAGATTCGAATCCTGGGCGAATGTTGACCGCTCAATTGAAAAACAGCGTCCGATACCTTGACCGCGGGTACCTGTCTATGTCAAAAAGGATTAACCTTGGAGGTTTCGCTGCAGAAATCTTGAATCGCGCCCCGTTGAAAAGAATTGCTGAAGTGATGATCGGCCACATCCCACATCCCAGATAAAATATGCCCCCTGTACGTGTCGCCAACTTCCCCGCTGTGAGATTGGCGGCTCTAACCCCAACATCGCAACTCCGACAGACAGTCGCTGGTAGATCCAGGCCTGCATCATTGAGGGACCTCTTTGCTTCCCTACCTTATCAAGGCCGAGGAGAAGACGTGCACAGTGAAATGAGTTCCAGTAGTCTATGTGTTGCCGTCGAGGCTTCCGTTTTCTGAGTGGTCGGCTGCGCTTCGCCTGGCCGTGGCATCCGCCAATCATAGTTCAGCGCACGACCAAAAATTTGTCCCTCGTTCCCCGTCCCCGTACCAGGAGCTAGATCGTGTGGTTAACTCTTGACGATATATATATACCTTCATGCCTCAGTCCCTCGCCACGATTCTGCCTTTCTTCCTACTCCTTTCGTTTCCTCTGGCTCTGGTTTCGCGTATTCTAACCATTGGGAAAAATGCCGCACTCAAGCTCAGACATGCAACGTGACGCAACGCAAACACGACCCGCCACCCTCAACGCTGCCATTTGAGGGACGAATCAACTCGCAAGTCTTTCGAATTGATCCGCGGATTAAGGGTAGAAAGCTGGTGTCTCAGCGAGCAGCAAGAACTTCAATTTCATGACTCTCGCTTTCGAGGACAGGTCAGGTGAACCGCCCTCTGGGTGTACATGCATTCAGCTCCTGCCGTCCTCACAGACTCTACCTAATACCCTCAAAACCCGTCAGGTCTACCCGAGTGGGGAGAACGCATGACCTCGAGGCCAGCTAGTCGTAGGCCGGAGTTCGGTCTGGCTATGCGGTTGGCACGTATCATGCTCGAGCATTCGATTCCATCTACGGAAGGTTCTGGTTGGGCGGTTTTGTGCGATCTGCCTCGATTGCAAAGTGAGCGTTGTGGAATCGAGGCACTTGCGTCCTGCTCGCTGAAAAGCTAGCGGTTTTGCAACCTGGTCCGCGGATCTCTAGTCAAGCATACGCCCATCAGTGGGCCGGGGAGTTGCGACAAATACATTGGAATACAAAGCGACACTTGCCGAATCATCTCAAACTGTTCAAGACTAAAAGAAAAAAGAAAAGAAAAAAGAGCGTTGCCCAGCGAAAAGCCAAAACCACTCCTCACGCCAGCGACGTGCATTCAGTATCCCCCCCGAACGCCTCCGTCTTCCTCACGGCCAATCGTTCAACCATGGCCGGCGCCCTCTACTACATTACCTACTTCATGATCGGCTACACGTTTTCTTCTCCATGTTGTCAGTCATCTCGTCCAAGGCCAGGTTCCAATTATACCTGTCGTTGTAGCAAACTACAGCCACATTCTCTGGATCAAGGGGCTTGTTTTCAGGTCGGGGAAAATTCCCATAGGGTGAGTATTTTTGTCTTGTCAAGCTGGGGGCTATGTTTATTGATAGACTTGTGCCTCAGCCTTGGACCCTATTCCCACCACTGGCCTTACAGCCGCCGACGTTGACGGACTGACGAGTACAAACGCGGGATATCTTCCTGGAAGAGTTGATCATATTGACTGAGAAGGCTCAGGAGCGCCCTATAGCCATCCTTACTCCTCAGGGCATTGGCATGGCCAAGGTGACGGGAGTCGACGCTCCTGTTGCTGCATGAAAACTGCAACTCTTGAGGCGATCATGATTAAAACCACATCACCACCATCCTCGGCAATTCCCTTCGAGCACTGGACGAACATGAAACAGATGATGAGAGGAAAACCTAGGCGGGGAGGGTCTAGGGGAAGGATGTTGCGACGCAATTGACAGGCAAGTCATTTCTTATCAATTGCAAGGGCTCCCAGTTCACACACCAGTCCATGCGCCAAGAAAGAGAGGAATTGAGGCTCCCATTTGCGTCCCGTGCCGATCATCAGAAAGTCAACGCGACTAGATTCCAACAGAGAAATCCCTGGATTGTGCTGTACATAATAACCTACCAGTACTTCCCTGGTGCCTTCCTATTTGTATTCAACATCGAAGTTCAAATACCGCACCAGGCAGCGAGGAATGTTCGTTTGTTGTGTGGGTTGTTTGCTGCTTGCATAAATTCGCTTGTTCATCAAGCAGGCACCACCATGCTTCCGCTTTTCGGAACTCTCATTTATGGATTATCGGCCCTGTTTGTGAAGTGATTGAGTGGCTCTTCCTCTTTCCCATCCCACTTGGGTGTCGTATCGTAATTTCGGGGTGAGCGCTCGGTGTCATCTTAGCTCCCTAGCCCGATTAGGGACTCCATTCCTTTTTGTCGAGATTTCTGAACAGACCTGTCTCACCGTGGACAAGAAAACAGGTGAAGTCCTCAATGCCACCCCAAACTATTGGCTACACACCGAATCCAATTCACCAGTGGCCATTGACCGAACAGTACTACTTGCGATCCTTCCCCTCGTTCGAAAGTTCGGGCAGCCAGGCATATCAGCGCTCTCCAGTCACGTTCGAAGCCCCAGCCTCAAAACATACGACTCCAGACGTCACCAACTCAGCCAGCTGATAGGAGTGAGTAATCTCCGCCTCGACATTATCGCGCCCCATTTTCCGGAATCTCGTCTAGGGATGATGTTGCTAACTTTAGTTCTACAATGGTAGCACCGCCATACGGACAGCTGCATAAGGTAGTATATATTGTTACCGACAGTCAACGGTCTCGGATCCTGTTGGTTTCCTCGGTTACCTGATTTCAGCAGTCGAATCGATAACCTACCTAACCTACTTACCAAAGATCTACGAAGAAAGGGCTACCAAGCCAGGCCGGATATGGTTTATTATCTGAGCCAACGCTCCCTAGCGGCGCATCGTTCTTGACAGTCAGCAGGGATTCGCAGCCTGGTCACCAAGTCAGCGTCAGCTGCGTCTCCTTAAAGGCCTCAACCCTTTCCCAAGAAAGGAGCCACTTGGCTAAGTTTCACTCTCTTTTTCCGTCGCAGCTTGGCAACAATATGTCTCTTCAGGTCGTCGGATGACATCGAAGACGGCCATCCGAGTAAGGCGCCCTAGGCGACAAAGAATCAGAGCCCGTATAAAGAGCAGTAAAGTTGCGCTCTGTCGATAGAAGCTACCCCAAGATTTCCGGCCGAGATTTGAGGAATGTGGGGATGCGGTGTTTGGATGCTAGGCACTTGCCAGCGCTCCAGCTTTCAATACCCAGACCACTTCCGGGCCTTCGGCCGATACTACGCCAAGTGGCACCTTTCTGTTTACTTGCTCAGGTGTTTAACACCGGCTGTCGTTGATCTGGGAGGACGTTGTTTATCAGCGCACTTGTGGCTTGAGTAGCGCGAGATACACACCACGATCGAGTTCAAGCGACTCGGGATGAACTGGGTAGTAGCCCTGCTTCTGTCTGATGCGGCCTTGCCGTTGTCGCCCGGATAGCACGATGCTATTGTACTACCGACTTATCTTTCTAGAGTGTCAGTAGTGTTGGAAAGGATCCAAGTGGAGTGGAGAGGAAGGGCTTTGTGTGTGTGCTTGTATAGTTGGCCAGTCGCTGGGCTACCGCGCCGTTGGACGAACCGCGGGCAACGGGGACAAGCGCTACCCCACATATCCCCCCCCGGGTTCCTCCCCCCCCCCCCCCCAATTCTCCCTGCTTCAGTAGTTGCGCCTAGATAATTGCACACGAAGACATGCAGAAGCAGTGGGGTTCATGCGCCGAGCTCACTGTTTCCTGCTATTCTGTAATGGGGCGCTCAGGTCCCGTCTTCCTTTGGTTGGGTGGCCAGGTACAGTACCCAGTTCTTGGATTTTCTCTTATTTTATTGGGGAAGGCCCGGACAGATGACCGCAGCCGAAAAGCGAGCTTGCGTCCGTTCCATCTCTGCCACGGAACAGCCGTTGAATGGCTACTAAGGGGGCCTTTCTTTGCTTTTGGAATCCCCAGCAGGAGTCCCTCAAGCACGAAGCAAGTGGTGGGCGCTATAGTGTGCGTATAAGTTAGAGCGGGGGGTCTAGCAGTCTTGACCAGTGGAGCTCTAAAGATCTTGGACAGCGTCATCGAGAGCTGGTAGCATACAGGTGCAAGAAAGGTCAGAAAACACCGTCCGGGTAACAGCAGCCACGAGGTAAGCTAGGATCGGCATGTATATCGGGTGGCATCGGTCGGAGCTCAGTTGCTTTTGTACCGAAACCGCCCGGGAGGGGCCATTCTGTGAATTTGGTATGGCAAGGGGTGCTGGATTTGTAGCGATGTGGGCCCATTGCCACGAATCCGGCAGGGAATGATGGCGGTTCTCCTTCTCCCCCGTTGTCTTATTCGTTTTCCCTTGTTCCTCACACTATTATCTGCTCCCACTCAAGTTTTTTTTTGTCTCGGCGTTTCTAACAATATCCATCACCACGTCAAACGTCAACAAACATGGAAGCAACAGCCCCCGTTCCACTTGAGATGAATAGGAAGCTCTCCGTGGCCATCAAGCATGGCAGCAAACGTGGTTCCAAGGGCGGCCCCGCTAAGGTCCCCAAGGACAATGACCGAACGGGCCGCAGCATGGCCAAGAAGCGTCCGAAGAACAAGCCTCAATGAAGACCTCGCCCCGTAGCGGGCTTGTTGCGGCAAGTTTTGGCCCCCCTTTGATAAAGGACATCGACTTATATCCGACCAGACAGAACTAACAGGGATGTCGCAGAAACAATCCGCTGCGCCGATGCTGATAGTTCCACTGGCAACCGTTTCTCGCAACTTTTCTCGGCGCATCCAACTTCGTTTTCGCTTTCGGCCGACCGGTAGACAAGGGATTCTCGGCGTGGAAAAGAGAGAGAGAGAGACTGGATGCCAACTAGAAAAGAGGACAAAGAATAGATGGCCTATTGTCGGGTTTTATAGAATTTCACCCTCGCTTGGAGGATAAAATAGAGAATATTCACCGTCGTTGGGAAGTAGGCGAGGGCGCCTTTAATATCGTGCATGGAAAAGCCCACCCTATTTGGTTCGGGCTTGGAAGGCGGTCGCATATGTATATCCTACACGCGTCACTCCAATAATGTTCTAAAAACTGCCAGCCTCGTCGCCATGAGGCGTTTGGCGGCATATATCAGTCTCTCCCCCCCCCCCTCTCGCAATCTTGGCTGCACCCAAGCTCAGCCCCAAATCGGCACTTTCACTGATGGTCGTCCAACCTACCACTTCGCTCCCCCACCACCAAAAGCATTCACACCTTTATCCTCCTCCCTAATCCAGGCCGCCATGCCACCCGCCTTCCTATCAGCCAATTACCGACACGTCAAGACAGTACGCCGCCAGAACGAAGCGTTATCGAAGCTCCAATGCTGATTCTTCCAGGTAAACCGGGCAACCTAAGCCCCACTATGAGAACCTCCACGGTCGAGAAGGCACCCAAACAAGGCAGAATTGCCGGGGTTAAAAGCGTCCCCGTCCTGGCAAACTTGGGACCAAGGTCTTTATGCTAGACAAGAACAGCAATCGCCACCTCTCCTAGTCTGTTCTTCACGCAACCATTCGCATCGATCCCGACTTCTAGACTGATCATGATGGGGCAAACGGAGACGGAAGTTGATCTAGAGCGTGGGGAGCCCATCAGCCCTACCAGTACTGAGGTCCCAGTTTCCACTGCTTCCGCTGCAGAGCCTCCCGAGGAGAAGATCGGTACGTGTAACCTGTTTTGGAGAGGATGGACGCTAATGTCTTGGCTGATTAGAACAGGTGACTGGCCAAACTGGGAGTTCTCGACGAAGGCAATACACACGGGAATGGATGTTCTTCCCGGCGTGCGAGCGGCAGATCTCCATGGTGCTAGACTATCTAGCTGCCGATCTATGGACCACATATAAGGAGATTGAGAACCTGGAGCTGCAGGATAGGAGGAAGGGGGGGGTTGATTATCAGAAGCACAGGTCTCATGGCAAATTTGGGGAGGAGAAGATGAAGTTGATGGAGAAGATGATGGTGGACATTGAGAGATACCGTATGTCTTGTCACTTTTGGCCCTATCCGCTTCTTGTTAACAGGTAATGTCATGACGCAGTCGGCATCTTTAGTCACGGAATCACAGTCATGAACCAAGCCTCCCCCACCACCCGAACCGTCCAAGATTTCAGGGCCTGGAAGTATGGAAACATCGCCTCTGACCCGTCAGACCCCGCCCTCTGCGCCAAGAACTACCGAGTCCTCGGTCCGCGACCGAGCGTGATCGATAACATGATGCACTCTGTTTTCCAAGCGACGGTGGAGGGCTATTACCAGCGTTTTGGCAAGGAAACGGACGAGATCGAGATGATCGACCTAGACTACCTCACGCTCAGCATCATTGCCCACGTGGTCATTATCTCGTTCGCTCTCAGTTTCTTGGTGCTTCCCCTGACGCTTGTATACCTTCTTGATTTGAGCAAGGGTCTTGCTGTCTTGGTGGTTGTCATCTTCTGCCTCTGCTTTTGCATCGTCTTTTTCGTCTTTGGGCGGCTGAATACTGACCACAAGTTCATCATGTTGTTTGCATACACTGGAGTTATGGCGACATTGCTTTCAAATTTGGAAACGAGCCATACTGGTAACTGATTTTCTACTTTCCATTGGATCCCCCCTTTTTTATTTTTTTATTTATTTTTTTAGAGGGTGCTATCACGATGATGACGTTATGATGCAACCTCCATTTCCCCCCCTTACATTCTCACTTGTCGTATCTTTCACAACCCTTCTTAAAATGTTTTACTCTGCAGTTTCATAAAAAGGAAAGAGAATGCCATTTCAATGATACCCGGAGCCGAGTGGGGAGCGGTGAGGATGTATGTTAAGGGGTAGAATGGGAATGGGGACTGGTGGTTTATTTACTTGCTTGCTCACCCCTCTTCCCGGAGACCCACATTTACAGGGTGACAAACTTGGACCTTAAGATGCTTCATGCTCGGGAAGGTCTGACAAGTCATACCCAGGTCTACACGACCTTCCATACTAGGGCGCTGGTATTTTACATGGTTGCGGGAAAGAAGTATGGGATAATCTAGAACAGGAGGTTGATGAGTTCGAGCCTCGACATTACAATGTCATGGCACGTTATGACATGGTGGGACGTTGGGGGTTTCTTAGCATTTTCCGCCCAATGAATAATTGCTGTGATTTCTGCGTGGATAAAACACCGAATCAGATCACGTCACTAAGACACCGAGCTGCTTCACTTGGAACAATCTTCACCGCCAAGAATCCAATAGAAATTGCCCCCCTCCCCACCCTACAAATCGCAAACAGACCCGTTTGCTACTCGCAATCCCAACCGGTACACAAACAAATCCATCGGTTAGGATATGTCCAATCAATCCACAAGAATTCCATCATGCCCTCATTACCCGTCAAGCTACCGCCACACCGCACTACAGAGCTTGCACTTCGCACATAGACCATCACACAAAGCTATATATTCTCCCCTCCCCCCCACCTTTTTCCTTACTGTTCTTCTTCTTTTTTTTTCCCCACATCGACAATACTTTATAGAATCATTTCTGTAGTAACTGCACCACCAGCTCAGAGCTACAAGCACACCAAACCACCACACCGGCGCAGAGCCACGAACGAAGACACACCAATGAGCCAGGACCTGGCGATCGGGTCCATGAGGATCGGGTTCTAGAAGACAGACATCTATATATACGCCGGACTGGCCCGGCCTGGATAGATCTCTTTTGTTACAGTAGTGACGATAATAACACTACTTTGCACTAAAGCAATCTCTTGACTGATTACGATCTCCGTGATTCGCCCAAGTCACTTCCCCTGTTCCAACCCAGTCAGCCCTTGAGAGCACAGCTTTACGACGAGCAGGACCCATGAGCTGGTTCAATCTCAGCCATCGCACGACATGGCCTGTCACTCCGCCCAGACGTCCTTATTATGGGCACGAGCCTCACAACACACGGGGTTAGGAACCTAGTAAAGGATTTCGCCAAGGCCATTCACAACCGCCAGATTGGGACGGCGTAATCGATTATTCGGTTGAATGGAGCTGCAACGCCTGGGTACGAGACCTGGTAGGCCGCAAAGCCGGCAACTTTAGTAACGGACGAAGCATCCGAGGAGCAGAGATGAACTAGGCTCAGCAGAGGATACCGAAACGCGTGGTTGAGGGCTGGCAAGCTTCTAGGTGTGATGAACTCAGACAAGGTGCGAAATCCAGACAAGTGAATGAGAACACCGAGCTCTTTGATGCAGTCTTCTGAATGCTGTTATGGAGACGTGAGATTCACCAATCACATGATGCATTCCTTTTGCGACTGTTGACCCAGAAGATACCATGTTATCCACCAATGTTCGGGCCAATCCGGGCAGCGCCAATGGTCATTGGCGCTTGTGTACCCGCCGCTCAAGCGTGTGGGTCAAGTACAATGCGCGGCCAGCTGGATTTTTGGAGCCCCGCCGCGCAGTGAAGTGGTCCGCCCTCGCTTTTGGTGCAGGGTGTTTGCCTGAGTTGCCATCTTGGCACATCCCCGCACGGTTCTGATGTTTACTTTGCCCCTGAAACTTTCTCGTGCTGCAAACACACCCTGGCGAATTCCTCGGGCAACCACCTGGATCACGAGTTGATAAGGTGAGCTCCAAGGCTCCATTCTCCGGACTGCCTGAGTTCTGGCGGACCGGAAGGTCGGTGCTGTGCAGAGAGTGAGGATTCGGATTGCTTTGGAGCATCAAGAAGAGGCTGGGGTGAGGAGGGCGACAGCGGCAGCGCCTTGTAACGATGGGCGTTGGGGATGAAAAGTGTTTGATGGTGGTGATAGAATCATGCTATTGCGGTACGGGGCGTTTCTCGGAAATTAATGGGGTTGTTGGGTGGGGGGCTCTTAGTGATGTTCAGTTCATCTAGGTATTAACAGGGAGAAGAACATGGACATACCGTAGCCACTGGCCCTGGAAGATTCGGGCCTGAAATGATGGAGATTGGGGGGGAGCTTTACGGAATTGAGGTGGTCTGAATGAAACCCCGTCCGCTGGGGGATGGGTAAGCATATTCCCGATTGAGTATCCAGGGCTGCTTCCGATTGAGTAAGGTGATCTCGAGGGTTGTGAGCTTGTCAGAGGGTCAACCACAGCCCGCGCGCATTCGAGCGGTGGGAGTGTGGAGGGAGGAAGAGCGGTTCGGCTAAGTGACCTATCCATACACCTCGTCTTCTGCGATTTCTCGTAATGTTGGGTCCGTTTGTGATTTGCTCACTTATTTTGATGTCCGTAGAGGAATGGTGTCCCGGCCTCGGGGTCTTTGGACTGTACAGCGATCGACTTAGTGTCCTTCCCCTTAGCCTTTGACATGCGGCGGTTGCGGCGCTGAGGTTTTAGGCCGAGCATGGCGGCTTTGATGCGGCTGTAGCGCATGCGGGCGGCATCGCGTTGGTAATTTCCTGGGCGAGAATGGGATCGTGGTCGACGTTGTTCCAGTCGATCTTAGAGGGAGGGGTTAGATAGGCGATTTTGGGAGGGATGGAGACATCTTGGCCAAGAGACTAACGTCACCGACCCTAGCAGGTTCACTCAACCCACCAGCACCATGGCCGTAAGCAAGAACACGCAGGAGATGCTGGCGGCGTTCGTCGCCGAGCGCGACTGAGACCGCTTTCACACGCCTGAGAACCTCGCCAAAAGCATCGCCATCGAAGCCGCCGAGCTCCTCGAGTACTACCAGTGGGGATCCGAACCCAACCCGCAGGACGTCCGCGACGAGCTCGCAGACGTCTTGACCTACTGTCTGCATCTCGCCAGGCGTATCGGCGCTGATCCGGACCAGATCGTTTTGGAGAAGCTCGAAAAGACGCGCGTGAAATACCCGGTTGAGAAGCAAAAGGGGGGAGGGCGGCCAACGAGGACGGCGTGAGTTAGGTTAAAACTTCTGTGGTTACTTTTTTTCCCTCCCAAAACTGTACAGTTTGAGAAATTTAGGCGTCAAACGACGAAATCTAGACGCGGTTTTTTTTTTTTTTTGGTTCGGTTTCGGATCACTGGTACTTTTTCTTTCTCCAATGATGGGTAGATGAAAAATGTTAGTTTACACGACGAGGAATGTTCACAATTATCAGACGACGTTGAGCATATTCTGGCATTAGCGATCGAGATGGCCGTTGTAGTAGTTAACAGTCAAGGCGGCGTGGGGAATCCCCGTTCAATCCTCCTTTACTCGAAATTGAAGCCCTTTGACGTATTCACTCTCTGTCTTGCCGTAGACCTCAGGACTTGTATCTGGCGGGGGCCGGGCAAGGCCTTCCATGAACAGGTTCAACGCCCCCGGTCGCTCGCAGTACCACCCGAGCGTAAGAAAGGCGTTGGCCAAGACCACGACACAGCCTATGGTTGCGATTACGAACCCCAGTATGGAACTGCGAGTGTACAGACCGTACTGTAGGACCATAGCATTGACACTGGCATCGAGGATGGGCGTGGTGGAGGTAACGCTGGCGGGCGCGATCCCGTCTCCGACTTGCTCGTCATAGTTGATGATAGTCAGAGTGCTCCCCATGATGGCGGCGTGTTGGCTTCGTAAGTAAAGGGTTGTCAATACGGGGGACTCCTCCTTGAGGGCCCAATCCTGAGCCAGGGCGTCGATCAGGGAGCGCGCGGCCGTGTCGGATAGATTGCCGCGGACTGTTCCGCCGTTTTCGATTGCCCAGGCCGCGAGAAACCAGCTAGGGTGGATGTAGACTGGGTCAGAGTCCTCTGCTGTGGTAGTCGAAAGAAATCTGGTGTTATTCCCAGCCGTGCCGTCGTTGGTGTCCAGCGGAGTGTTGTACGTGCCAAAACCGAGGGCCGTGAACGAGTGGCACCACGGCGTTGAGATATAATTCCCAGGCGAGTAGGTCGACCCGTTGGTGGATGCGGTGAACGGGTAATCGTAGTCGATGATCTGCTGCTCGAGGGAGATTCTTGACAATCCGGGTTTCAGGGGTTCGGAGAACATGGCGTCCCAGCTGCACGGCGAGCGGTTTCTTGGTTGACTACCACCGCCTATCGCGCAGTGGCTCATGGATTCGTTCAGGTAGATTGCCCCCGTTACCGAGTATATATTGATGGACGCCTTGTTAGGCCCCTGGGCTGCCAACGGGGCGTATGGTCTCTCAACAAAAAATTGGGCATAGTCATTACGTGCCTCCTGCCCCGACCAGCCGGGCCCTACGCGCACACACATTGTCAGGAGGCCGGAATCCGGGCTGACAATGCCCGAGTCCTCGAGCGCGAGCCCGGCCTCTGACATACCCAGAGGAAGCGTGTAGCACCGTACGAGTTTGCCCTCTCCTGCGGAGATTACCGAGATGTTGAGGTTTGGGCCAGAACAATCCCAAAGCAGGCGTAACGCGGGCCCCCTCCGCTCGAGCACGAGGTCGACTGAGGTCCGGTACGCGCTCATAAGCGTTTGGCTAAGCGTCTCGTTATCGGCGCCGTATGTCGACACGGATTCCGGATCGCCTTCGGACACGGCCCAGAACCGGGCCACATCTAATCGGAGCCGTTGCAATATCTGGGCGTTTGGAATCCAAGTATATTCATCATCATCATCATCATCAACTATAGGGCCAGTGAGTAAGACCGAGATTGAAATGAAGCGATCATGATTGCTGAGAGTTAGGTGTCGGCTGTCGGATCGCGCCAGCTGAGCGGCCAAGTCCGAACGGCTGAAAGCGTACCGCGGGCTGGCGGGTATTGAAAACTCGATGCCATCCCCATAGGTATTGTTGTGGATCTCCAAAGTGGGCGTCTTGCCGGACTGCAACCGGAGAAATTGCCTCTGTACCAGGGTGCCCACCGTGGCCCTCCCTTTGGTAGGCAGCAGAAGAACCGCGGCGGCAGGGCCCATGAGGTTCGAGACAACGCATAGGGCGAGGACAAACACGAGGAAAACGTAAAGTCCAACAGTCCTTCGCCTGCTGTGTTGATTCGCCCCGGCATGTCGAGGCATCGTCCAAAAGGATGGACGTAGAAACATGCTGGGGTCCACCAGCCTGTCGTGTAGAAATAGGAACTGGATCGGTAGGCTACTCCCGTCCCGGCGGCGCCCAAGTCTCATCGTTATGTTGTAGACAAGACTGCATGCAATGAACAAAAACCAGAGCTCAATAACCTTTGCGACGATTTGCATAACGCCAGCAATATTCCTGTCGAAAAGGGAAAGTTGCTGTACTTTTTTCCCCCCATTCTCAAACCAAAAAAAGCGACACTCGCTGAGTCGACATTTGAAGCTGGCCCCGACGACAGATTGCTGTATATTGAGAACGAGGAGCGTAACGACCGGGACGAGCCAGGCCGCGGTCACGGCCAGATTGAAGATCCTGCCAGCGGTGCCGAAAGGGCGGGCCACATCCAGCTCGAGAGGCTTGTGTGGTGGCGGAGATATATTTGGGCAGGACATGGTTGCGCTTGCAAGAATCGCGGGTTGCAGGGGCTTCAAGGGAGATTGCAACAAGCTGGTCCCGAACTTTGTGTTGATCAATTTAGTGAGAGAGCGGGAGAGAAGGGAGAGTACGAAAAGGGAATTCGCCTTAGAATCTAAAAATAAAAATTAAAAATAAAAGAAAAAAGGAATGCGGGCTCGGGTCTCTGACATGGACCAAAGCTGCATACCCTTTGACTTGTCGTGGCCACGAATACCAAACGAATGAGCCCGCACGGTTACACAATATTTTCTCGATACTTCCCCGGAGCAGTCCAACTGGTATCATTCGACCGCGGTCTCTGAGTTCTGAGACATTCTAGATGCGTGGGAGGAGATTATTGGTAGACACTCGCCAGTGAGGGACCGCAGTACCCGTAACCTGTGTATCCATTGTCACTGGTGCCCAACCTCAGCATTTTATAGCATTCCATAAGGCTTAGCTCCTAGCCCGGTTGAGGAGTTCCACAACCTTCTCCTCTCGCGAACAGAGATGTGCTTGCTAACTGTAGATCTAGATTCACAATATCAGCCGCCTGGCTATTTCTCTAAAGCCTGGACGATTCTCTCCGTACTTGGTCGGCTCCTGAGGGAGCGGATCACAGCCTCAGACTCGGCCCTATCCTTTCTCTCAGTTATGGCAACCCCTCTCCCCACTATGCGTTCAGCTCTTTTCTCATTCCCCGCTAGGTATATCATTGCCTCAGCCATTAGACAACCAGCCGGCCAACCATCCAATCAACAGACTTGATGTGCTTTTCTCTGGGAAAGGCGGCTAAATTTAGGATTTAGATCCAACCCCCTCCGATGAAACTCTCGCCCTCACCTACATCATCGCACACGCTAAAGTGAATGAAATCCTTATTCTACGAAATGTCCTCAGCTTGCTGGTTCAACGAGCAGCTTCTCCCGAGTCTCATGGTTCTTAGAAAACTTGAGGGCCAGGTAGACATCGACTCCTGATTGCCCGGGCCAGCAGGTCCTGCTTTCCACCCCCAATCATGACTAACATATTTCAACAGCAAGAACGAGCCTCGATTTCACAGTTCAGGCCAGTAACCTAGCGGTCTGTCTCTTCTTGAAAGCCCAATATCTAATTCCTAATTATTGCAGATGCGATGGAATCGATCGAGTGACCGCTTTCCGTCTCGCAATTAGGCAGGGTTGAGCCACCCACTAACACGACAAGTGGATTTGGCAATGGACGTTGATGACCAACGGCGGTATCATTCCTCTAAGTATTTTGGTTGCCACGCGCTTGTTCTGCCGATCCATTATTATTGGCGGCGTCCTCGCCCCTGGCCAACTCTACCATGGCTAATACACATGCAGAATGGCCGTCCGCCTCTTAAATGTTACCTCCCACCTGCCCGTATTGGTAGGATTGGTAAATGGGAAGAGAAAGGCGGGGCGCCGTGATTATTATGTCTTGTATTGCGGCTTATGTGCTAGCTTGGTCGTTTTGTATACACCTTGCGTCCGGTACTGGTGGTAGATAGGCTGCTCCACTATGGTAATATGTTTCGACTTGTGTTTAGCTATCTGCCTACACTTATCCCAAAATGCTTCGGTCATCTTAGCAACCTTACACTTGCTACAACACTAATTGCTGTCCTTAACTGAGCGACTTCCTCCTCTAAAGCCTGATTCCTTTTCTTCCAAGTAGTAAATCCTTTCCTCTCGCTTTCTGTCTTGGTTTTTTATATCTTTCGACCACTTTAGTTCCTATTACTTTATTAATAGCTTCTATGTTGGTTCCAGGTAGTCCTGGTCATGTGAGCAGGACAGGAAGCAGGGGGTTGGTCAACAACTGATCGGAGGAGTGAGAGAGGTGGGATCTCGAATAGTGGTTGTATTGATGATGATGATGATAATGATGATGATTCCGAATCCTGATGCACGCAACAAGGACCTCTTCTTAAAGTCAATATCAGCCATAAGCTCTTATCGTGTGCGTATATCCACATCACTGGATCATGACCGGTTGAGCCCTGGGGAAGCCTCGGCGACCCCATCGGCAACCCCTGAACGAAGCTGTTCCCGGTGGGCCGAGCTCTGGGCACCTCTGGAGGGTGGCAAGCGGTTGACAAAATAAAACGCACTCACGAAGTGGCGCGTGCCGTACCCCACTAACAGACCCCCTAACATTCATCCAGTTTCCACTCACCAATCAAAAAATTGCTGGCGCGCTGTAAAGCAGTCAAGCGGTTGACAAAATAAAGCGAACTGCAAAGATCGGTGACCCCTGCGTTTGTGGCCTGATCCTAACAGCCACTACCAATTTTGCAACACTTCAACCCTCTAGTTCTCTCGCCAATTGAGAACTGCTAGCGAGTTGTCAAGCAGTATTTTTCACCAACGTCTCGATAAACAGTTGTGGATTTATGGAGTTGGTGTTGGCTGGGTGAAAGCGAGTTCTGCGTGCGAGGACCAACGAAAAGGCGGATTCCATAATAGTGCAAATGAAGCAGATGATAGCTTCTGAAGGTCTCATGACAAAGGTGCTAACACAGCTGGACCTGGGGGTACCAGCTTTGCAATACAGATTTCGCCTTGTGGCAATGTACCTGTAGGTAATGAGTTCGCTTTATTTTGTCAACCGCTTGCCTGGCAAGCGGTTGACAAAATAAACTGCACCGCAAAATGGTCTCTGGTCCGTGCAGACATACAGGACTAACAGAATTTCCAAATTTCTTACCAGCATTGCTCAGAAAACTTGTGGCAAGATCATAGTAAAATGCTGAAATCTGTTAATTAAGTATCGTCAGGAGACCTAGTGGTGGTCTGACGGTACCTTGAGGTACCTAGTATCCCAGCAAGCTGCTGCCTTTTTAAAAGTACTGTCAGGTACGCAGTGCAGTTTATTTTGTCAACCGCTTGCCGGCTATCACCTTCAATATCTCCGAGTCGCCAACATCGAAGAACCTTATTGTAAAGCTCAAGCTCTATAGCATTTCCTTTTTACACGACCTCTTGGTATCAATTCGCATAATCGACTTTCACGGCTTGTTAAACAACGACATCTCCGATCTTACTGCGCTGCTGCACGAATAGGATACACAAGCACACAAACCCGACACTCGAACCCCAGCAAACTCACCCGAATACTACGTATCTCGTCCAATCTTACCTCTGCCCATCCCTGAAGATTCATCTGCGCGAGTAACATGTGAAGCATTGGTTCTAGAAAAGGCGGAGCGCACACTCCTCATGACGAGACCATGCCCCGACAAACCCGAAGGGAAAGCTGATGCACACACTTACGGCAGAGCAGCCATCCCAACCGCGATCCTTCCTCCCGCCTCCCACGGCAGTTGCTCCCGTCACGAACAGTTCAATTGATCACCATGGAAGAAGCGGCACCGCAAGTTCCCACGCGAGCGTCCTAGCACGGAGTAAGTAAACTCTGGGCATGGCCCCATCCACCCGTCAAGACAGCCCACAACGGGCCAACGCGAAACCAACAACGTGGGTCGGTCTTCAGACGCCTACTGCCTCAGCCTCAGAATCGACCACCCACGTCGGCCCATCACAAGCCGCGAAGCGCACCGGTTACAACAGCGCCCGATAGTTTCAGCTTGGAGCGCAGTGGCCCAACCCGTGCAAACTGAACCTGACTGACTGACTCTCACCTCCCCTCCAGTTTTGATGCTGTTGCGACACACACACACACAGGCCCTTGCAAGTCTGCCTAGGTAGGCGAGTCGACAAAATTCATACGAACAGGTCTCGTAGAGATTCTTATGTGTAAATTTCTCTGATGTATATGACAGGTATAGATATGACAACCCCCCGTCTTTTGCTTAAGCACAAGAATAGATAAAAAGCAGTCAACCCGATTAAATAAACACCAGAGGACCCCCCCTCATTCCCCTCAAAGTTGAGGGAAAGACCGGGGGGTTGAACTCTTCACCTCACCAAAAGGTGACGGTGATGGTTGATTCCAGCTCAGCCCTCAGTCGTGTGACCTTTGACGGCCTTGGGCTGTCTTTTTGTCCCCCGAGACGGCGCCCGGCTGCCACGTAGGGTTCTGGAAACCAGAGCAGATGCGAAACACCCGCTCTCTCAAATGCATGAACGCCGCCTCGTGATCTCTGCTCTGCACCGCAATCCTACTCGGCACGTCGTCGCACCGCTCAATGTTGTTGGGGCTCGCTCTGCCTGTTCAGTCCCTTTGTGGTTCCGGAAACTCCTTTCCTGTGCAGTATTCCAGTGTTGGCTGGTCGGGGCTGTATGGAGAGCTTGCAATTATAAAAGTAGGTACAATTAGAAATGCTCCTTCCAAAAGCGGAACTGAACTTCGCGGACAGTGGCAGCCTTGGCGGCATTCTTAATGTCGCGAGCTAGAGACAAGTTAGTATCCTGGTAGAATTAAAGTTGAAGGTGCAATTCATGACTTACCAGCTGCCGAGGGACCGCAAAAGTAAACACCAACAGTCGTCCTCAACCCACCCTCAAGGCCGCTGAGGTAGGTGCCGTTCAGAATACCGTCACGCATGCCGGTGAAGAGCTTGCCGAAGTTGGGACGGCCAAAGTTAGTCCGGGACTTGAGTTCCGTCAACGGGTCGACATCGGCGCCCACACTGTTCAAGACAATGTTTTGCGTGGTATCCATGTCGAGCTTTTGTGTGAGGTAGGTGTGGATCTTCAAGAACTCAACGCCGCTGGAGCCGGGCACACGGGCAGCCTCGCTAGATTGCTGCTCGAGAGAGGAGAGAAGGGTCTGGAACCACTCGAAAGAGTTGGTGTCCTTGCAGACCCAAATGAACTCAACACGACGAAGACGAGTTGGCGGGTTCGGCCCATTTCGCAAGTGCCAGATGTTCTTGAGAATGGCGGCCCATGGTGTGACGCCGATACCGGTTCCAATCAGGACGGCAATTTCGTTCTCGAAGACGTCCTCAGCTGGGGCTCCATAGGGGCCGTCGATACGAAGGCTAGGCATGGCCTGGCCATTCTGAAGGGCGACTTCGTACATTCCCATGGGGTCGACGCCCTCATACAGCTTGGCCTGGGCTCCACCTGCACCAACCGCATCACCCAGGTCCTTGGTGAAGTCGCCCACCTGTCTGACGTGGACTGAGACATAAGGATCGTACGGGCACGAAGTGATCGTAAAAGGATGCCACTGGTACTTGGAAACCGAAGGCACCTGGAGGAACAGCCATTGACCAGCCTTGTACTTGAAAGACGGCTTGTTGAACTGAATCTCAACCACGTCTAGAAGCTGATCAGTCTATGTATCTCAATGAAGTTTTATGGGGAGGCTTACCGTAAGGATGTCTGACGACACGGGTGATCTTAGTCTCACGGATGGCACGGATCTCACGGTAGAGACGCTCGCACAAGTAGAAACCTCCGGTCCAGAGCTCCCATCTCCAGCCCAGGTAACCAATGCAGAACTCCCAGTACTTGTCGCCGGCAAAGGGGGAATAGCCTTCCGCGGAAGATCGGACGAAGCAGCCAACCGTGTGGGTATACAGACCAAGGAAAAAAGGGATGAAAAGGTGGTGAGTGTACCAAAACGTCTCGAAAGATTGCTGTCTGATGCGGTGATGGGCGCTGGTATACATTAGGAGCATGCACAGAAGCATAACGTGACCGGTAATGCCGCCGGGTTGGACGTAATGAATCTGCACGGCTGTGACGGGACGAATTTGAGTCTTTTCGACATTGAAGAAGCTGCGCCAAGTCAGTGATTGCTCATCCAGTCTTCTTCTCATCCAACTTACTTCACGTAATGCGATGCGGTATGAATAATGGTGAAGAGCAGCAGCGAATATGCGAGCTGCCTGTGCATCCAGATGTTCTCATCAAGCGGGATAAACCTAATCTTGGGCCGGATGAAGCGCATGATTGTCCTGCAGACAGGCAGCAGGATGAGCATGCCATCGACGCTCAGAACCAGACCAGCTCCTCGAGACATCCATACGGAATACTGCAGTGTGTTGAGACCCGCAAGGCGGGGATCGCTCTCCTGCTTCCACCATCCATATGCGAAGATGCCCCAGTGGAATGTCCAGAACAAGACATGGAATACGAGTTTGGAGGGCGTGAATTGCTTCCTGAGAAGCGAGAGGAGCGGCATCTTGGCGACGTTAACCCCCCCTTCTGTACTGTTGCGACACGCCTCGAGAAAGTGTCGACCTGCGACCCGTAGATGTCGACCTGGGATCCGTCGGTTTCGGCCCCTTGGAATCCAAGCGCTCCAAGATCGCGTCCTCCCAAATTACTATAACAAGTCCAGAATTGCGATCCGGATCACACAACGGCTGCGAAGGGACTCGAGCAAGAAGGACTGTCGTTGAAAAAATACGGTACGGAGAAAAGAATGGTCTGAGCCAGCAGCTGAAAGGAAGGTGAAAGGAAGGACGGAGAGGTAACGAGGAGGCTCGATGAGGTCTCGGTTTCTTCTACCTCGCCAAGTAAGGAGGAAGGAAGAGAAGAACGGAACGTAGGTGATGATGTGCGGGTGGAGTGAAAGTCATAAGCAGTCGCAACGGTTGCGGCAAGCAGGGGAGCTGTGCCTCTGTGAGCGGAGTACCAGGAGGTATGAAACCACCAGACCACTTTTGGCAATGCCCAGAGCTGGTGCCGGGGACTCCCCAGAGACGGCTAACTTAAAAAAAAACAGCGGGTCAGCGCCCCGTGCTGGTGTCGAGGGAGATTTGGCTGCAACGCTGCGGACAGGAGCGGGCAGCAGGCAGCGTAGGGCGGCGAGCGTGGAGGGGCCGCAAGGAGCTTCGAGGCCAGGGTCGCGAGGTCGAGGGCACTGCTCGCACTGCTTACAGCGGCGCAGCGGAGGGATGCACCCTGGTGGGGGTGTTGAAGATCAGACGTTGGAGTCCGTTTCGCGCCTGGCAGGCGTGTATCAGGTTGGAGCCCGCAAAAAAGGCGCTGCTATCAGATGGCAGGGAACCCCGACTGGCGACAGGTAGAGTTGAGACGAGCGATGTTAGAGGCGCTTTGACAAGGGGCTGCAAGAAGGCGACCTCGGTGTTTCGCGGCGACAGGGGTAAGGTGCGACCGACAGGGGGTGGGTGGCGGCGAAAGGGGAGGCGAGGGGTGCGATTGCGACAAAACCGCCCGATTTGATCGATTGCAAACTGCGGCGCGGTATTGCAGAGCTTTGGGAGCAGGAAGAGAGAAAGAGGACGAGGACGAGAGGCATGCGGGAGACCGAGATGAAGAGAAGCTAGGTGTTGACTTCCTAAGAATAGCGGTGCGAGCTGGGGGCGCCAGACAGGCTGGGCGACGGCCCCCAGTTGGGCGAGTGCGAGATGTCACACAGCTTCCTGGCGCTTAGAGGCTCGAAAGCCCCATCTCGAACAAAACCCGATGCTGCATTGGGGAATCGGCTGCAGCCAATCCACGCTTTTCTCACTGTGCCAGCCAATCATCCCCGCGATTGCTGCATGGGTTCCTGTGCAGCACGGCACACGCCTACCAAAGTAGCGTCTAGCGCCTCCCCCATTTTCTGCAAGCACACAGAGACACTTCCAGCGGTCCAAGTGATATCCAACCTCCGTCACACCTTAACCGCGGTAGCTTCAGGATCATGGCGTGGTTCGACAACGTCCCATAGTCATCCCACAATGGGAATCTATCGGCCGTGATAGCCGCAACTTGTGTTTGTGGTTGCTCTCGCTTCGCAAAGGTTAAGCTCTCCCGGCCAGGTTGATAAGCATAAGTTGTTAGACCCAAAACCAGCCGGGCAATTCCTCGAGTGTCATCCGGTCTCCAATCTGCGGGCAGGCAAGCGAGAGGTCGTCAGTCTCCAGCCGGCCGAGACCCAACAACCAACGGATTCCCATCCACCATTTCCAGAGAATGCCATTCTGCGTCCCCGGATTACCATCCAACGCTGCAGCTTGCTCATCTGTGACCGTTGGTGCCTCGCGATCCTTGGCAGCGGTCATACCACCCTCCAATTGTGCGGACGACAAGTTGAATAAAGGAGGCGCCTTCTAGAGGTTGAATGATCGTCCGGTCGAGCAGGAGGCGTGGCGTGTGCATCATTCCTACAATAGGAGCCAAGACGAGCTCCCGGTTTTGTTTTGGACGTCTGATGCCGCCGCACGACCTTGACGAGGAATCGAATGCAACAGGGACCTGAAACCGGACCTGCATGGGCAAAGATCGCCGGTACGTACCCGCGCGAGGTACCTGTTCCTGACTTCCGAACAGCCGCGAGGAGCAAAGCGAGAATCAGACAGAGGGGGAGGGGGCAGAGCTGCTTGTTAGGGCGCGAAGTGGTCGTCGTTCAGTAGACAGAGGTGAAGCTGTTGGGACCATGCGAAGGAATTGGAGAGTCCAGGAAAGCCGAGATATGGCTAGCAAAAGCAAGCATGTCAATTCGAGATCGAAGGTCGGAAGGTAGTATGATCCATCGTGCTGGTGACTGGCCCTCGTTTCCCAAGCCATGTACGTGCAAGTAAGCTACCGACGATCCGGGCCCTACCGAGGAGTATGACGAAAAAATCGTACGATGTTTTCGAAGGAGGTGGCCACCGGCGTCCGGGGAACAGATGCGATCCCACCAGTCTTGGGATACATATATCTCGTCCGCCTCCCTCGAAGCATTTAAATCTGAATTTACGTTTGATGGACCACGATTCATAGCCCCTGTTACGGTTGGTTTTGAGAATCATCTCGACGGACGGCGTGGTCAGAATGAAGTTCTCCCTGTTGCCTCAGCACTTGATCAGTTTCGCTTGCCACGGTTCCACAGGTGCAAATCTGAGCAAATAATAAGTAGAAACTTCGATCCAGCCCAAAGATTAGAATGAAGAACGGCGTATCATCGGTCCGCTGGTACGGATTGTGATTGTGAGTTGGTCTGCGAGAGACGGTGGGCGAATCTGTGCTCTTTCAGCCGACAACATCTGCTCTTGGAGTTGACGAGTAAAGAAAGCCCCACCTGCCAAAGAGGCTTGCGCGTCAACGAGCCACATTGATCTCATCTTCGTGGCTGAGTAAGGTGGTGAAATAAATTGCCCCGCCAAAAGGGGTCTCCCACAGAATAACGAGGATATGATTGGACGGCTCCCTGTCAGCGCGGACTAGGCGCCCAACCGAGCAAGCCCCACCACTTCGACGGCCTCGTCATGTATGGAAGTTAGGAACCGACTTTGGAAGTTGTTACTTTGTTATTTCGCGAGGAGCATCACACGGCGCTTTGCTTTCTTCCCTCAGGTCGCAGACACTGGTCCCTTTCCCTGGTGGACCGATCTCCATTTCGCTCCCCCAAACCGTCATCCAGAACTCGATCGCAGGACTCTCGCAATCGTTGGGGTTTCGAGTTTCATGTCGCCATGGTGAGTCCTACGGGCTGGATATCGCGCCGACGTCGGCGCACACGCCGGATAAGCTGCTGACAGTAGACTTCTTTCAGGGTATCACTCGGCGCGCAAAAGACAAGGCGGCGCGGGCCGACCGCTCTGCTGGCGGAGGGGGTCAGGGCGGCTCTAGCAGCAAGCCAAAGAAGGCTACCTACGACACCACCAAGAAGAAGGAGATCGGTGTCTCGGACTTGACCCTGTTGAGCAAGGTCTCCAACGAGGCTATCAACGAGAACTTAAAGAAGCGGTTCGATGGCGCAGAGATCTATACCTACATTGGCCACGTGCTGGTCTCGGTCAACCCCTTTCGCGATCTCGGCATCTACACCGAAAAGGTGCTTGACAGCTACCGTGGAAAGAACAGGCTGGAGATGCCGCCGCATGTCTTCGCTATCGCCGAGTCCGCCTACTATAACATGAAGGCCTACAAGGAGAACCAGTGCGTCATCATTTCGGGAGAGTCGGGCGCTGGCAAGACCGAGGCGGCCAAGCGCATCATGCAGTATATCGCCAACGTTTCCGGCAGCGGGTCCGGCGACATCCAGCAGATAAAGGACATGGTGCTGGCGACGAATCCGTTATTAGAGTCGTTCGGAAATGCAAAGACACTGCGTAACAACAACTCGTCCCGTTTCGGCAAGTACCTCCAGATCCACTTCAACAACCAGGGTGAGCCTGTGGGTGCCGATATCACAAACTACCTGCTTGAGAAGTCGCGTGTGGTGGGTCAGATCACCAACGAGCGCAACTTCCACATCTTTTACCAGCTCACCAAGGGTGCGTCCCAGCACTACCGGGAGACCTTTGGTGTGCAAAAGCCCGAGACGTACATCTATACGAGCCGGTCCAAGTGCCTCAGCGTCGATGGAATCGACGACCTAGCTGAGTATGCCGATACGCTGAATGCCATGAAAATTATTGGTCTTTCGCAGGCCGAGCAGGACAATATCTTCCGGATGCTGTCGGCAGTCCTCTGGACGGGAAATCTGGTCTTCCGCGAGGATGACGATGGATATGCAGCAGTATCCGACCAGTCCGTCGTCGACTTCTTGGCGTATCTCCTCGAGGTTGATTCCAATGCATTGGTAAACGCCATTACGATTCGCATCCTGACGCCAAGGAACGGCGAGGTGATCGAATCCCCCGCAAACGTTGCCCAGGCCACAGCGACCCGGGATGCCCTGGCCAAGGCTATTTACAACAACCTGTTCGACTGGATTGTGGAGCGAGTCAACCAGTCCCTCAAGGCCCGACAGGCGGCAGCCAACTCGATAGGAATTCTTGACATTTACGGCTTTGAGATTTTCGAGAAGAACAGTTTCGAGCAGTTATGCATCAACTATGTCAACGAGAAGCTGCAGCAGATCTTCATTCAGCTGACGCTAAAGGCCGAACAGGAAGAGTATGCGAGGGAGCAGATCAAGTGGACTCCGATCAAGTACTTTGACAACAAAGTAGTGTGTGATTTGATTGAGTCTACCCGGCCCCCTGGTATCTTTTCGGCGATGAAGGACGCCACGAAGACTGCTCATGCCGATCCCGCAGCTTGCGATCGAACCTTCATGCAGAGCATCAACGGCATGTCGCATGCCCATCTTACAGCGCGTCAAGGGGCCTTCATTGTCAAACACTACGCCGGTGATGTCACCTACGCGGTGGATGGTATCACGGACAAGAACAAGGATCTCCTTCTCAAGGGCTTGCTCAACATGTTCCAGGTCAGCCGGAATAAGTTCGTTCACACCATCTTCCCGCAGCAGGTCGACCAAGACAACCGCAAACAGCCCCCATCAGCGGGCGACAGGATCAGAACTTCGGCCAACTTGCTTGTTGATACACTCATGAAATGCCAACCCTCGTACATCCGAACGATCAAGCCCAACGAAAACAAATCTCCTACCGAATATAACGTTCCCAACGTTCTGCATCAGATCAAATACCTTGGACTTCAAGAGAACGTTCGTATCCGCCGTGCCGGTTTCGCGTATCGTCAATCCTTCGAGAAGTTTGTCGACCGGTTCTTCCTGCTTTCCCCTGCTACCTCCTACGCTGGAGAGTACACGTGGCAGGGCTCTTACGAAGCTGCTGTTAAGCAGATCCTCAAAGACACCAGCATACCCCAAGAGGAGTGGCAGCTTGGTGTGTCCAAGGCCTTCATCAAGTCTCCCGAAACGCTCTTTGCACTCGAACATATGCGAGATCGGTACTGGCATAACATGGCGACACGCATTCAGCGAATGTGGCGAGCCTATCTAGCGTACAGGGCAGAGTCAGCAACCCGGATCCAGCGTTTCTGGAGAAAGAAGCGGGTTGGTGCCGAGTATTTGCAGCTTCGGGATCAAGGCCACAAGGTTCTACAAGGGCGAAAGGAGCGCCGGCGAATGAGTATCCTCGGCTCAAGACGTTTCCTCGGAGATTACCTAGGTATCAACGCAAGCAGCGGCCCTGGAGCACAAATCCGGAACGCCATGAATCTCAGTAGCAACGAAAAAGCCATGTTTTCGTGCCGCGGAGAGATCCTCGAACACAAATTCGGACGCTCCAGCAAACCCAGCCCCAGGATCATCGTTGTCACGAACAGCAAGTACTACATCGTGGCGCAGATGATGGTGCAGCAGAGTCACCAGATTGTTATTGAGAAATCTTGGCCTCTGGGGGCCATCAAGTTCATCGGTGCATCGACAGCTCGGGACGATTGGTTCTCTTTGGGTGTTGGTTCGCAGCAAGAGCCCGATCCTCTTATCAACTGCGTGCTGAAGACCGAGATGTTCACACAGATGCAGAGGGTTATGCCAGGGGGTTTCAACCTTAAAATGGGAGAGGGCATTGAGTATGCCAAGAAGCCGGGGAAGATGCAACTGGTGAAGGTCATGAAGGACGCACCTAACCAGGTTGACTTCTACAAGAGTTCCACCATCCATACCCAGCCGGGTGAGCCCCCGAACTCGGTTTCTCGGCCAACTCCAAAGGGCAAACCCGTCCCCCCACGGCCAATCACTAGAGGCAAACTTATCAAGCCTGGCGGACCAAACGGCAGACCATCCAGGGTCCCTAATAACCGCACTCCTCAAGCCAGGCCGACCGCAAACTCTTCCAGACCAGTGCCCCAGCAACCTCGGGTGACAGCCGCCGCAGCGGTCGCCTCAGCTTTCACAAATCCAATCCCTTCACACACCCGACAACTATCTAACACGTCGGTTGCACGCGCCCCGCCGCCGCCGCCACCTCCTACTGCCCCAGCAAGACCACCAAAGATTATGGCAAAGGTGATTTACGACTTCGCCGGGCAGAAAGAGAACGAGCTGTCCATCAAGGCGGGTGATATCATCGAGATTGTTCAGAAAGAGAACAATGGTAAGACATGCCACACAAGCTTACCTTCAGCTCATCCCAGCGCGCTAACATGAACTGAATCTAGGATGGTGGCTTGCCAAAACACAAGGTGGACAAGCTTGGGTCCCAGCTGCGTACGTAGAAGAGCAAGCGCCGCCACCGCCGCCACCTATCGCGGCACCACGACCGCCTCCGCCACCTCCGTCGACAGCGAATGGTGCCGGGGCCAGAGGAGGTGCAAGGCCGACTCCTCCCGCGAAGCGTCCGGCGGCTGGCAGGAAGCCAGCACCCGCACCACAATTGCCAGCTCGTGACTCAGGAATGAGCATGAATGGTTCAGACGGGAGCAGGAGCAACACGCCCACTCCCAGCCTGGCGGGCGGGCTGGCCGAGGCGTTGCTGGCGAGGAAGAATGCGATGGCGAAGAAGGATGATGATGATGACTGGTAGGGCACGAAATAGATGCGTGCAGATAAGATGGCAGCTAGCGTTGTTGTGTTTCATCGATTGCTGATTACTTGCGTTTTGAATGCTTGCTCTTCCAACCTATGCTATGAGAAAGGGTGTGTGCTAGGATTTGTATGTGTGGCAGAGCTCCGTGTGGTAGCATAGATCGCGTCAAGTTGAACCGAGTACTTGCATAGACAAAACAGCGGTGCGTTCCCACCATGTTGGGACGGGCAAATATGAGGCGGTGATATACGCGAGGGTTTTGCAATTCGTCTGCAGGGCGCAAACAAATATCGATGCTATGTCATGACATATCCTATGTTCCGCCAGACTTTATCTTCTGCTGTTGCTCGAAGCCTAGGGACCCTGGGTATTGAATCTGCCTGATCAGGTAGCGTTAACCCCATACGCTTGCTCGGCCGTTTACTTAACTGCTACTAGGCAGCCGGTCACCTTGATATTAGCCGCACGCTGCACTTCCTCATCATAGGGCCCCTTATCCCCGTCCGGTAACCAACGGTTTGTCGTCGCCATCGCAGCATCGTCAAAAACACCGTGGTATCCATACATTCCCTTCCTCCCTGCTCACCAACACCGTAGACAGTCCGTCGAAATCTAATGTATACAATCCCCAAGGTACGGTTCTCATTCATCCCCCTCCTTAGTCAAGACCTTCCTCCTCCTAATTAGCTCCGCAATCGGCACATCGTCGTCTTCCTCCTCCTCCCCTATAGCTATAAGCTGCTGATGCTCCCGCCCATCATCCCTCTCCACCTCCTCATCAACACCGTAGTCCCAGAGCGTATCTCCCTCCGTATTTGTCCATGCCACTTCCCCTTCCCACTCCCTCTCTCCGCCCACCTCCTCCAACTCATCAATGATATCCCACCGCTGCTGCTGCATCTGGCGCCGTTGATTATCAGCGAACTGCCGCGCCGCGAACGCCGCCTTGGCATCTTTGGCCGTCTCGTACTGGGCCTGGTCTACATAGTAGGGGTCTTCCTCGGGCTTCTTCATGCGCGACGCAGCACCCGGCCAGCCGGACTGTGCGCGGCGAAGCTTCTCTGGGTCTGGCGGGGGCCAGAGACCAGGGAGATCGTTGAAGCCGTTCTCTTCCCACTCCCAGCCGAGGCCTTTGCCGGGCGTAGAGGGGTTGATGGCGGGGCCGCGGGCGAGGGGAAAGACCCAGAGGAGGGGGTTGCGGGTGCCCATGGCCTGGGAGAGATTGGAAGAGACGCCTAGGTCATACGGGAACTCGATGCGGTTGAGGTGGGCGAGGAGGACGCCGCTGTCGCCGTCGGCGCCCCAGAAGTCGGTGGTGGTGGTGCTGGAGCTGGAGGCGTCGAGGCGGCAGAGGACGGACTCGTGGCGCTCAATTTCCCAGTCTTCGATCATGGTGGTGTTGAGGGCCCAGGATTTGAGGGTGGTGAAGAGGAGGATGCCGAGGGCGAGGGAGGTGCCGAGGTTGACGAGGGAGAGGAGGGTGAGGGCGATGAGGTGCGGGAGAGTGGGGCCGAGGTAGGCCGGCAGGTTGCGGTCGGACCAGATGGCGGAGAGGCGCTGGAAGATGTGGAAGGCAAGGCCCCAGAGGGCGACGTTGGTGTAGAGCAGGAAGCGCAGGAAGTAGGGGAAGGTCTGCATCGAGACGCAGTTGCCGGTCCAGGGGCAGTGGTGGTCCATCTTGGGGATGCAGCGCCCGCAGTGGCGGCAGTGGTGCGCGCGGGGGGGCTTCGGGGCGCTGCACTTTTTGCACCAGCGGGTGCCGGCGGGGCCTGGGACCGGAGCCGGAGCCGGGGTTTTCGATTTCGGCTCGGCGGGCTTTGGGTCCGATGGGGGCTCGGGCCTAGACTTGGACTTGGGCTCGGCTGAGACGGTGTACCGGCCCGGGTCTACGGTGCAAGCCTTGTAGTACGTGTACCATACGCAGGCTAGGAGTCCGTTGAAGATGTAGGTCTCGCGGCTTGTGAAGGGCCCAGGGCGTAGGTCGGGAGAGCTATTGAACAGCCATTGCGAGAAGTACCCTTGCACGCCGATCAGGACGCACACAAACGGAATAGCAAACCGTTGGAGGCCACGGGTGGCGGGGCCAGTTTTGAGGCCGCTCATTTTTGCTATCGATCCATTGATGTCCTTTCTGGCAGGGCGGGTATGGAAGATCTGGTCGCTGATGCAGATGACGTTGGAATGTGCCAGTGCTTTACGCGGAAGACGCACCACCAATGAGCGGGTACAACCCTAACCCTCATATCGAAACGAGGTGACACCAAATTGTGGTGTCTCCAAGTTGTCTGGTTAGCATTACGTATAAATGGGGCTTTCAAGCTCCGAGGGATCCTTTCAAGCAACGCATTTCTACAACGGATGTGAGACGTTCTCAACCATACTGCAGCAAAGACCTGGACTTCATCCAATGCATGCAAGTATCCATCTCGCCGTTGGCTTCATCTTGAGTTTGGTAGGTGTCCTGAGTAATGTGGAAAACGGATTTGGAGGTCACAGCCACAATTAAATGATCCGATCCTCATGTCTGGTTGGTATGAAGGCTGGTCTTCCTTATTCTCAATGGTTCTGAGCTGAATGGCCAGGCAGACGGGGCTTGGCAGGGGTACCTGAAGGAGTGGCCCGTGCCCCACTTTAGGGGGTCGTATTCTGCCGTACTGCCGCCAGGAACTTCGAAGATCGGGAGCTGCGGCGAACAACTCGTCAACCTTGCCAAGTGTCACCGTTGCACATATCGGTTCTTGATGCGATGTCTTTGTCCCTTGCAGCTCCCACTTGTAGCAGGTGAAGAAACAATAATTTGAACAATTTCATCAATGAACCGGAGGACCTAGCATTGTGGGCGTCTTAGGCTCAAGTGGCGCTCATGGCGTCGCCCGGATCCTCCCAGCTCGCCGCGCTGTGGTACGTATACACCAAGGGGCCTCCTCGGTTCTGTTTGGCAGCTTCCGCTAACAAACCCCCAGCGCTGTGGCTTCGTTCATATGGCTCGCCCAGAATCTTGAAAACCACCAGTTAATTGGTAAGTTAGACTCATTACCTACTCTTTTCTTTGCTCTTGTTCCTCTTATTGAAAGTCAAAACGCACCGTTGCTGACTCTAACGTTTCAGAACAACCGCGACTGTCGGCCCTGTTAATACTCCTGATATCAGGGATATCTGCCTTCGTTGCGAGCTTCTTTTCTTTATGGCTACCAGGCGCCAATGGGAGATTCGGTAAGAAGACCTATGTTTTCCTTGTGAAAACGTCCCTTTACACTATGACCCAGGGACTGACCGATGGCCGTTAGACGATGACTTGGGAGTGCTCAGGCTATCTCGGGCAAGCTTACCGAGAAAGCCGCGCCGGTATTTTCTTCCCAGTCTTGTGATATGTATCATCCTCCGCCTCGAGGCATTTCACCGTGTATCGTTTGATCTTCAATGCTCGAGCCCCGGAATCGAGGTATGACCCAGCAGCCTTCTCTCTCTGCTGTTCTCTCTAACACACAGTGTCACTCAGTCATGGCTGCCGCTCATCATCATGATGTACGAGCTTTTGCCCGGCCGGAGTCCCCGACCAGATGCCGAGGAGAAGTTCTATGATGACATAGGGCAGACTATTTTCGACGATATCGGCCAATGGCTTAGTGGGTTGAAACTACCTCTCATTGTCGGCATTCTGACCCTCAGCTACGGGACCTACCTCACCTCGTCGCAGGAGATGAGATCCACTCTTTTCTGCTCGAAGGGTGAGAATACCTTTCTCGTGCTCTCCCTTCAGTGGGCTGGACTCCTGCTCGATGCCACCATCATCATCCTTCTGTGGCGCATACTCACCTGGGCGCGAACGACCAAGAGTCGACTGAGGACCCTAAGTGTCATCCTTCTGACATCTGCGACGGGAATCGGGATGTTATATTCACTTTCGCGCTTCTTCCAGCACTCCAGGCCGATGAGCTATAATTTCAGGGGGGTAGACTCGTTATACCTCTTTGATACTGTCATTGACGGCCTGATGATCTCGATTTTGCTCGTCTCGACAGCTCTGCTCACCACCGATGGAAGTCCCCTATCATTGGTTGGCATCATCACGTTCATCTCCAGCTTCCCACTAGCTATAAGGCAGGCATTGCTAGTTGGGACCTGGGAAAACGTTTCCCCAACTACCACCTACCTCTCCATGATCCTGATTTGCAACGGATTTTCTTTCTTCGTCTATGCAAACAACTTACGATCTGTCATATTCGTTCATCGTGCCTTCATCGTCCTTGTCCTACTCGTCATAACCCTCACCGTCACTACCTTCACTCTTATCGTAGGGTCGAAAGTGGTGGACGGCCATCCACTCGAGCGGCTGATTTACGATAGAAGGATTGATGCAGATCGCTGGCTCATTCATGCCCGTGTTAGCGACTCGCTCCCCGTCGCGATTCGAGAATACGCCGAACGTCACGGCGGACGAGATCCGCCACCGAAGTTTGACGCGTGGTTCCAGTTTGCAAGGGACCGCAACTCGCCGATCCTCGACCACTTCGCTCAGATGGAGAAGGACTTGTTGCCGTTCTGGGGTATCGCGCCGGAAACGATACGCGAGGGCGTTCGTCGAGTCGCAGAGGAGCCCGATATCATTTTGGTCAAGATTCATAACGGTACTCTGGTCTACGACCCCTCTGACTTGTCGGATGAATCCAAATCCATACTAGATGACTTGTCGGCCATGATCAAGGCATTTGGGGAGCATTTGCCGGATATTTTGGAGTTTCCGGTCAACCTGAACGATCGACCGAGAGTCCTAGCGCCTTGGGACGATATCCCGATCGGAAAACACACAGGCTTTGGCAAGCTCCTGTCTAGGCGCTCCTCCGTTGATGGAGCACATCATAAGGATCATACCCTAGGGAATCACATCACTCCGCGCGCATTTCGAGAAATGACGGCGCTCACTTGCCCGCCAGGGACAAAAGCAAGATCCGGGGTGCATTGGGACATTCGAGATGCTTGCGCTTCCTGTCTCCGGCCGCAGTCACAAGGCCAGTACCTGACGGAGTGGCCGATGGCTTTGGAGCTGTGCCACCAATCTGATCTGTTGCGTCTACACGGATTTCACATGACACAGCCGGGTATCCGGCCTCTTCAGGAGCTACTGCCCGTTTTCAGCAGGTCTAAGACAAGCAGTTACCGTGATATTCTCCTACCTCTGCGGCGTCATGACGAAGGTCTACGACTTAACGTCGCTGACGCAGATTTCGAGAAGAAACGGAAGAAACTTTTCTGGCGCGGTAAACTCGATGACGGCGTGAATAACAAGGAGTTGCTGCAGGGAGGCCACCAAGAGCGCCTCGTACATCTTATCAACAATGCTACTAGCACGGATGAGGTCACTATATTGCTCCCCGTCCCAAAGAGCACGGGAAAGTACAGCTATGAACACGCCTCGGCGGCGGCACTCAACAACCTCCTTTCCATCGACGTTGGATTTATTGGCCCGTCCGATGCTTGTGGCGAAGACTGTGCAGCGGCGCGGCACGAGTTCGGCTTCAAGACAGATGTCGACGAAGACTCAATATTCAGCCAATCTCTGCTGAATCAGCACGTGCTCGTCATGGACTCAGATAACGGCCCACCAAAGGACTTTCTGCGCGTCTTGAGGTCGGGAAGCGCCCCCTTTTTATCCTCCATATTTATGGAATGGTATACCGAGCGACTTCTCCCATGGGTTCATTTCGTGCCCATCGACCTGCGGTTCCACGCACTACATAGCACCCTATCATATTTTACGGGCATCGTTGAAAAGGGAGGGGCGAGGCTGAACGGCAGGGCCGTTTATATGGAGGGCAAGATGGATAATGCAAAGTGGATTGCTAACGAGGGGCGCCGGTTTGCCTCCCGGGCGATCAGGAGGGAAGATATGGAAATTTATCTATTCCGTCTGCTTTTGGAGTGGAGCCGGCTGGTGGACGACAACAGAGACAAGATAGGGTTCTCTTTGCCATAGCGGCCCGGGGGGGGGGGGGGTTACCAAGTACAAAGATTCAGCTGTCACGATAGGTGTTGCAATAGGATAAGCCAAGTAACCTGCTTTCATGGAAAATTGTGAATTTTCGCGTCGAACAATATCCTATTACTTGTCAAAATCCAAAATCCCACCTCCAAGAAACGAGAGAAGAAAATGTCTATTTTCAAGGTGGGAGGCCTTGATTAAGCTGTAGTAGGCCGTGAGAGAATGCAGGAAGGCCTGTCGTAACGAAGGGAATGCATCTTCGACATTGTAAGGAGACGGACGCAGGATACAAATAGACATCCTCCTAGAAAAGCGTATGCATAAACGGGTGCTTCCCGTACCCCATATACTTAGTTTGGATCTGCATGCTCTCGAGCACACGCCCTTTGACATCGGGCCCTTCGACATCTTGCCACACAGACGCCCCATGCGTCGAAGTGAAGTCATACTCCTTGAGGATACCCCACATGCGAATGATCTCGTCCGCGCTCAAGGGAATGTAATTGGGGATGCTCCACATGAATGCATAGGTGTTGACGCCTTTGGGCCGTGAACGCGGCTCGTTGAGAGCGTTGACGGAGAAGTTGGATAGAGCGGAGGGTGTTGTCATGAGTGTGTCGGCGATGAGAAGGCGAGAGTCATAGAGAAGGACCACTGTGTGCAAAGAGAGTGGTTAGTAGAAGGCGAAACGAGGTGGGAGAAGGCAGCCAATAATGAGAAACACATACAGCTTCCTGGAAAGTGCCCTCCGAGCTTGATGGCCTTGATCCCCGTATCCACCCCCCAAATCTCAATAGCTGACTCGGTCTTGCTCTCATCGAGAAACACTTGCTTCTCACTCTTTCTTGCTACCCATTGCTTGTCTTCCGCTGCTAAATATACCGGACAGTCAAATGCCTCAGCCCATTCCACGTGTGTTGAGTAGCTAGGTGTGAGAAGCATCAGTTATTCGCTGAGTGCTCCAGCAAAGTAACTTCACTTAACATACTAGTGCGGATGCGAGATCACAATGCCATGAAGGCCACCGTGCTTCTCTTTTATCTCGGTGATGGTCTCGTCGTCGAGGAGGGTGAGACAGTCCCACAAGATATTCCCCACAGGTGTTTTGATGAGAATGGCACGCTGGCCAATGGCGATCTTGGGTGTGGTGGTGATGGAGATGAAGGATGGGTTGTTGGGGAAAGGGGTGAATGTATTTCTATGTGAGGGGCGAAGGGCAGCAAGAGTGGTGAAGGATTGGTGAGGAGGGGGAATGTATTGACGAGGATCATCACAGATGAAGCAGGTCTTGAGAGCGGAGCGCTCTGAGATTTCGAATTGGGTGCCGCAGGCGACACAGACGAGGTGGGACTCGGTTTCTTTGGGATTGTAAGAGGGCATGGTGACCGCGGTTTTTCGGCGGTGAAATACGAGGAATAAATAAGATGGGTTGTGAAGGTTTGAGTAGTGGCGAACAAAGATACACCCACGTCACGGAAGTCAAAGGGATTGAGAAGGATTCGATGAGGACAGGTAACTGTCAGTCTTGGTAGCTATTTGGGTATGCTTCCCGGTGCATCTAGAGTTCTGATAGGACTAAGCTGGGAACGGAGAATAAACCGTCCGCATCAGAAAGGGTGAGGAGAAGTCGTTGGGGGTGATGTCAGGGGAGTGGGGTTGGCCATAGCCCAAGGGTTAGGGTTTGAAGCACTGGCTGTGCATCCGTTTCTGATTGATGTCTTGGCCGACAGGGGTCCTCGAAATTTCGGGAAGTGACGCCAAAGCTCGACCATCGCCATCTCAAAAGTTCTAGAGCTCCGCAGCTGCCCCCAGCGCGTTGTCCCCATACCACAAACCGAGAGACACGCGGCTGACCACCATGCCACATCAGGCACCATGGACAACATGTCAAACGCCGCCGCGTCGTCTCTGACCCGCCAGAGGGTCGGCATCGCGCTGTTCTCGTTCGCCGCCACTGCAGCGATCGGATACGGGTGGTTGCAAGCCTACCGCAACTCCATCGCCGAGCCAGAGCCCGGCCACCAGCTGCGTCGAAGCAACGCTGTGCGCCACCGCCGGGGCTCCGCCCCCGACATCCAGCACCAGCACCAGCACCAGCACGACCACGACCACAACCACGAGCATGAGCAGCACCATGAGCGCCAGGAGTCAGATGGCTCCTGGACCTCCCAGGACGAGCCGCCCGCCGATGAGAACAACCTCGACCATACAACCGTGCGCCCCGGCGCGGACGGCGAGACTGTCGCCGACGACCACGCGATGCAGGATGACTGGTTCAACGAACCCCTCAACTTCCAGCAGCGCGCTGGCCAGAGCATTGTCAGCCTGCTGTTCCGCGTCTCGGAGGACAACGCCCGTCGGAATGCCCATGTCCACCGCGGATGCCAGTGCAACGCATGCGGCATAGTTCCTATTCGCGGCTTTCGCTACCGATGTGCCAATTGCGCCGACTTTGACCTGTGCGAGGCGTGCGAGTCCCAGGGTCTCCACTACAAAACACACGTCTTCTACAAGATCAGGGTCCCCGCCCCCAGGTTGGGCCCGCGCCATATGCAGCCTGTGTGGTACTCTGGCGATCCGGAGACCTGTCTGAGGACTCTTCCCAAGAATCTTATTGCCAAGCTATCCAAGGAGACTGGGTTTGAGCGCCCCGAGCTGGAAGCGCTCTGGGAGCAGTGGACCTTCATGGCGAACACAGAATGGCGGGAGGATCCGGATGAGTTGTGCCTGGCCATGGACCGCCCGACCTTTGAACTATACCTCGGGCCATCCAGTGGGAATATGCGTGCTGCGCCAAACCTCTTGCAGAGCCGTATCTTCGCCTTCTATGACACCAACAACGACGGTCTCATCAGCTTTCCCGAATTTCTTCGCGCCACATCATTCCGCAAGAGAAAGGACCGGCAGCGCCGGGTTTTTGACGGTTACGATGTCGACGGAGACGGCTTCATCAACCGGCGGGACTGTCTTCGCCTCTTCCGTGCATACTATGTTATGTTCAAACAGATGCACCGAGACATCGTCGACGGCCTCGATGACCAAGTCAAGGGCTCCCCAGAGGCCCTGCAGCTGGTCACTAGTAGACAACCTCTAAGCAGCCTATTTGGTCGGGAGGGAGGATTTCCCTCGGCCGACCCGAATCGGCCGATGGAGGGGAAGGTTATCAACTCCAATACCGGAGACGTCCTCATTCCCGATGGAAGCAATAGAGCTGTGAAGGATGATGGACCCGATACGGCTGACCGTCAATCATTGTTGTCAAGCCTTTTCACGAGGCCTACTCGTGTCGCCAATACCCTTTTTTCACCATCTTCTGACAATCAGCCGTCCCCCGGCGACATAACAGATCCCCGCTACCTGAGTGCTCTTTTGAACCCACCAACACGCATCGACCAGATTCCTGCGCTGATGATCGGCGAGACGCGCAGCCAAGAGTTCTTTGCCATTCTCAACGATAACCCCGTACATGAGGAGAGCAGTGAGGGCCACGAGGATGACTCTGGTGGCAACAGCAATCGCTCCGGGCAGGGAGAGGCTAGCGGTGCATCTGGAGGAGACAGTAGGATAGAAAGTCGGCCCGAAGGCGATGCCTCACAGGGCCAATCACACCAGTTTGGGGCAACAGGTCTTGTTCACGGCGACGGATTCGTAACGAGAATTGAAATGGGCCACCAGGGGCAAACCTCGCAGCGCCTTGACCGCAGATTTCGCTCCTCTAATAGACGATCCAGGGCGAACGCACAGAGGAAGCTGCTAGATCGATGGCTGAAACGGCAGTTCTACCTCGATGAGGAGGAGGGTGCGGAAGCCCCCGACGGATTCGAAGACGAGGAAGATGTTTTGGCCACTCTCAATGGAGTTGCCGAGAGCTCCAAGTCTGCCCAACACGCCCCAGCTTCTGCCCGGCCACGATCATCGTCCAAGGTTAGGTTTGCCGAGGACGCAGACGAATATGATACCCAGTCAAACGCCTCGACATCTTCGAGAGCCATTCCGGAAAGATGGGGTGGAATGGACATTCCCGATGCTGAAAGAGATGCCGGCAAAGAAGTGTTTTACCAAGTCATACAGCAAGCTTTCAACGAAATTCTTGATGTCCTTTTCAAAGCCAAAGAAGACCTGGCTGTGGAAGCCGCGGAAACGAAAGAGGTACGAGAGAAGCACCGTGCGCTTCTTGATCAAATAGATATCGAAGACCTGGAGTCACTACCATCCGAGTCACCGTTGAGTCCAGATCCCTCTGTCAGGTCAGACAAGCCGCACGAAGAGCCCACGTTGCCAGACCTGCTCAATCTTAGCGGCTACACCATCGACGGCTCTGCCCAAGCTGGCGAGGACCTGATCGAGCCAGAAAACACTGATTTTAAGGAAAAGGGCAAACTTGTGGATGAGGGGCCGGCCCCCTCTGCACAGGGGGACAAGTCCATCGTGGAGTCCCCAGAAGCGTATTCTCTTTATCGCGACCCTACTATGCCACAGTTCCGCCCGAATTCACCACCCGCAGCTACGATTCCCCCCATGAAGCAGACAGAGGACTTCTCGGAGAAGACCAACAAATCTTCCACTGCCCCTTCAAAGGGCAAGTCGGTGCAAATTACTAGCGGAGCTGCAACGGCCGCCGGGAAGGATGACAGCTCTTCACCACTCCCAACGCCGATACCTCGCATGACGCTACTCAAGTGGAGGCATATCGACGCCGCCGAGCGGGAAGCCAAGGCACGCGGTGGGTGGGGAATGCTCAGTTACGAGGAATTTGAGAAGATATACAGGGCCGAGGAGAAAGGCGGAAGTCGGCTTGATTACTTGGGCACATGGATCGATTTTTGCATCCCTTATCATTAGTGGGAGGGTTCTGGGTCACCACAGGTACCAAGAATTAGAACTGGGGAGGACTACGATGCCTTCGAAGGCCCCGCCAGGGCGCTCGAAGCCTCGATCCCCGACTCGGTCCGCACTGACCAACGTGCTACCGAATCTTACGGGCATCCAGACTTTTGGGCCCTTGCCCAGTGATAGTATTGACCAGTACTAATAAGAATTTACGAGGCGAGAAGATAGGTAGCGTTGGTTTATGGAACTCCTGCGTCAGCGTCAAACCGGCAGGAGGGACCGAGATAGATATTGTACGAATTGAGAAAATTAATAATGCCGTGCTGCTCCTTCTCCCTGTGATAGCCCACTTCGTTTTTGCCATGCAACCGAGGACCTCTGTTCTTCCTGGCTTCTTGTTCCTTGTTCCTTGAGCATCCGGTCCTCCAGCCACCAGGGGACACGCCCTTCTCCGCCGCATCGATCCCCTATCACCACCTACATGTAGCCCTACCCACCCTATGCACGCTTCTCTTATCCATCCTTACCCTCCCCTACCTCCTACGATGCCGACCAGCCTCCGCGCCGCCCCTCCCCGAGGCCGGCGGTACACAGCCCAGTACACGACCAAACCGCCGTCGGCGACCCGAACCGCAGCCCTGAGACAGCCTGCCAACAACCTTCCCTCAGAGAAACCGGCAGCAGCCAAGACAACGTTCGAGGACATCGACCTCGGCTTCGGCTTCAGCTCGCAGCCCGAGAAGCAGCAGCCGCACCCACCAGACGGAAATAGAAACAGACACGCCCGGGCCTTGAGCGGAGCAAGGCGGTATTTCTCGTCTACAGCGATGTGGAAAGAGGAGTTTTGGTGGGCGCTGGTGTGTGTAGTGACGACGGCTTGTCTGGTGGTGTTGTTGAATGCTTGTAAGTTGCTTTGTTCCATATCTGTGGAGGCTACTTAGGCACTGACGGATTGGCTGGCTAACTGACACAACTACCTAGATAACGGGGAACCGGTGCCTCAGCTCGGACTGGGTCTGCAGATTGACACGGCCATCATTGCTCTGGTGGTGAGTGTTCGGTTAGAAAGGATTTGGGATTTGTCTCAGGGGTCCCGA